>ENA-OREC01000999-OREC01000999.1-marine-metagenome-genome-assembly--contig:-NODE-999-length-13197-cov-12.167302_pt1 | contig 13197 bp, 5 predicted proteins | sample MGYA00248626_ERZ508543 | MGnify/ENA primary metagenome ERZ508543 (study PRJEB26211, sample SAMN05518279) | marine metagenome | isolation source: Puget Sound, Washington, USA | host: Bankia setacea... | reverse complement strand
ATCAAGTATTAGTATCATGTGACGAATCCGCCATACTCAGCCATGAACATCTGAATCAAGTATTAGTATCATGTGACGAATCTGCCATACTCAGCCATGAACATCTGAATCAAGTATTAGTATCATGTGACCAATCCGCCATACTCAGTCATGAACATCTGAATCAAGTATTAATATCATGTGACGAATCCGCCATACTCAGCCATGAACATCTGAATCAAGTATTAGTATCATGTGACGAATCCGCCATACTCAGCCATGAACATCTGAATCAAGTATTAGTATCATGTGACGAATCCGCCATACTCAGCCATGAACATCTGACTCAAGTATTAGTATCATGTGACGAATCCGCCATACTCAGCCATGAACATCTGAATCAAGTATTAGTATCATTTGACGAATCCGCCATACTCAGCCATGAACATATCTAAAACCCTAAACTTCAAGTTTGAAGCGTTATTTGTGAAAACAGTATCATATCAATGTAACTACGTGTTGATGAAGGTTAGGTTTCGGTCTGTAGCATAGGCAACATCTTTCAATTTGTGAGATAAAGTTTACAGACAGGTTATACTTAAAAGCCAATCAGTCTCATTTGTTTTGTTTAGTAACTCCGACCATCCATATTGATTCAGTCTAAGACCATTGCATGCAATAGACAGAGTTTCTCGACATTATACAAGCTACTTAGTCGGGTAAAACAGCGAACTCAATGACAATAGTATGTATTTTGCACAACATTAAACAATTAAAGTAAATCATTAATCTTTCCACGAAATTGATTGGTCTATGTAGTAGCATCATATGTATAAAGGACGTATTATATATTTATACATACATTTGAAAAATACCAATGATCAACTTTTCTAAAGATTTGAGAGTGATCCGGTCAAATACAGGGGACGTTTGGACGGAATGTTACTTAAACTAATAACATTAAGTCGACAACAAGAAACAAATAAATAAAAGCAAACATGATCATCACCAAAGGTTTTGAAGTTAAAGCATTTCATAGCTGGAACACACTTGTCTCTCAACTGTGTACGTTTGAAAAAATAAAATAAACGCAGTTCTGAGGAATCTGTGATTACATTTTCCAAGACAATATTCGTTACGGAGACAAAACGGTTGCTATAGCAACGAGAAAATACTTCATGAATCATTCATAGCCTGTCTACATTCAGATGAGAGTTACATGACATAACGGAATTGCCAAATATACCAAGAAACGAGGAGAACGTGGAAGCAGGAAACCAAAAAAAAGAAGAAGAGAAATCTGAGAAGCTAGTCGTGATGTGAAAGACACTGTGAAGTAGTTATCAACTGACAATAGCACGAGTCTATTGAATAGGTTCCACGCCTTCGGGGGTAATTTAGGACAGCCGAGAAGATAACGAATTTTGAGAGTCCTTAAACGATCAGGGAGTATGTTCTTAGAAAGATTTATCACATATGGTAGAGTAGTGCACAAGTTCGTCAACGCCAAACCAACAGAGCGCAATATATAGGGTTAAACACATTATCAAAGTTGTGCAACTTAAATGGGTTTCCGTGACAAGCGGTTAGGTTTAAAAAATAATATCAAAATGGCTTTTCTGAAATCCATCCAGAATTTCACATGTACAAGTCACATGACCTTATGTTTTAGTTGGACTTTGCAATAAATAGAAATGTATTGCTCATGACGTGCCAGCACATCCGGCTTGTAGTGATTGTTAAATCAACATGATAGTTCAGTGTGAAGTGTGGGATCGTTTATTACTGTCTAGATAATTACACATACACCATACTGCTTTTAGAGATCCAGCATCAAGTCGTTGTTAAAACAATATAGGCGTTTAATGGGTATAACATCATGCATCTGTTTGTTTCACTTATCGAGTAATTGACAGGTGTGTCTATTACTTTCAGTTCCAGTAATTTGACGTTACATATCAACATACGGTAAAATTATACTTCTATTGCCGGCAATGACTTTTACAGAGCGATAACAAAACTAACAGTATTGCAATAACACAACCAAACCAGCCAAGTCGGTCTAAAACTAGTTCACCTTTGTGTTCAAGAATCAAAGAAGAATTATCTTTAGTGCATAGCTTTTATTTCTTGTTTAATAGTTACAATGCCGTATCTCAAACACCAGTTGTATAACCTTGAGAATTGTATGGGTGCTTACTAAAATACCTGAAACAATACCACTGCTATATCCTTAGAACCAATACGGAAACGTAAATTTTATTCAGAGTTTGAAACAGTACGTCCTCATCTAAGGTCGTTAAATTGGGCAAAGATGACGAGGAAAATCTCAATGTGAACAGAGGTTGTAAAACAGCACATTTGAAAACACTCTAATACTCTACATGACCTGTTTGGAGGTTGTGGAGTCTCTTGACATAATGTTGTTAACCTCAGTGCTTGGGCTTGCTAAACTTCATTTGCTTTTTTATTTCCATTTTCTATATTTGATAGCATTGACGATTAAGGGGGAATTCGCGGTCACTTCCCCGGAGAGAGAATTCCGTACGGAGACAAAATGGTTGTTATAGCAACGCGAGAAAGCTTCATGAATTATTAATACCCTGACTCCGGACAGACAAGAGTTACATGACATAAAGGAATTGCTAAGTATACCATTGCAATAGGAGAGAGAGAAAAAAACATCTATAGGCGAAATGGACGACAGAGAACTCGCTATGTAGATGTAATCGTGAAGTTGTTGGATGCTGAAGGGTACTTAATACATGACAAAAACACGAGTATGTGTAAAATATTTCACGTGGCTAATTGTGGGATACTTAACACGAAAACAAAATCATAATGGGCAAGACCTGAAATGGTATGCATGATAAACTTAGATTGTACTTAGAATAATGTTGGTGTACTTAAGGCAGTCTAAACGGGATTCACATGTCCCTCACCTACTCCTAAATCATAGTACATTGTATGTGTTAGTAAAGTATAACATATAGTGAAATGTTGTAAGTGATATTTTGAGGAATATAACAGCTTGGTCTCGATTTATTATAAATGTCTCTTGTTTTACCATTTATAAACATAGGGGTGTTAAACAAGTGTTTGTAAGGCTGGATATTTATACCGCATTGTTTTATTACCGACACAAAGCATGGTCATGTTTCTTGGATTGTGAGGGCGAATTTTAATACATTATATCTTGATATTTAGTCTCAACGAGAAGACATATTTGAGATTTATCACAGATACCAAACACATCTAGATGACAGAGAGACCATACGTATCCCAACTGTTAATACACACACTCTGTTAAAGCAATTTGTGTCTGATTGACATGTGTGTCTATTACTTTAGGAGCCAGTGAGTATCATCAGGTTTCCTCATTTATAGAGACAGAAATGACTGTCACTATCACCATGTTATCCAGGATGTCAAATAGATCAACACATTGATACGCAATACAGGAATTAATATTATAACAAGTAAGTAGCATAGCGTATTGGGCAGACTGCGATATGATCAAACTAATGTATGTTTGGATAAAAATGAAGCGCTGTTTCGAAACACAAGACATTTACTAATTACACGTTATGGTTCTGTCTATCCACACATATATACTACAATATATATATATTTGTAAAAATGCTAACTAGAATCCTGAACTTTCGAATGAAAATGTGCACCCCACCCGGCCCCCAAAAAACAACAACAACAACACAACAACAACAACACAAACAACAGGAACAAAAAACAACTTAACATATCAAGACTAACACGAATGAAATACATTCCAACATTTCAGAACAATTTGGAATCTTCACACGTCATCCTGAATGTTTCTCAGAATATGTATACACATCTGGTGCTGGTTTTGTACATGTACCATTGTCATTTCCCTATCATTCGTTTCATTCCATGAACATTTACCACCTCAGTGGGCAGTTTCGATCACTCTTAGCTTTATTACATTAAGTCAATATTCTCCCGAATTGGCTAGTAGCATATCTCGTCAATGTAAATCTCTAAATTCTATGATTTTCTCTGAGATTTTGTCCTAATAGGTCCTGTCAGAAAGAATAAGCCAATGTATATGTCATGAGTCTAATTGTGGACAGGAAACACTTTAGCATGCTCACGCATCTTAGTTCGTGTGCCGTTTGCAATGCAAGGCGTTAGTAATCATTGCGAATTGAATCCCGTTGACCAACACGCAAAATGTTCGATCTAGTCTATTCTGAACAAGCAGAGTTTGTAAAAAATAGTCAAACTAGCTTTCAATTCCACAAGCAAATAAATCTGACAAGTATTAGTGTGTTGGATTGAATAGATGGCTTGATGTTTTGTTAATATATTAATTGTATGCGTAACTTTAAGTTGTTCGTACAATGGCACCCAGTTCGAGGTGTAATGTGATAGACAATGGTGTTTTATATCATATAACAACAAGTGTTAGTTAATGGCAACATAGTTTAGTTCTATTGTAACATCACAGTATAATATGTTCCTGTTCAATGGAAACAGTGGGAGCTTTTGATGGGGCTCGGCAGGCATCCAGCGAAATATTTTCCCTTTTTAGTCAGGTTTGCATGCCTATCACAATCATGGACACGTATAAAATGCGAGCCTTTAATTCAATTATGCTGGCTTTCTGTTCAGTTCTAATTGACATAAACGCTCTCTATTACCTTTTACTTGGCGGAAATTAACTGCGGAGGACTAATCCATCTTTTAGCTCGAAGCCTGGGTATTAAAATCAAATTACCCAATCAAGCTCTGGAGTAAACATGCTATTTCAGAGAAACAGGTTCTTTGTCTCGAACAATTAATTTGTTTTTATGACCTTGATGTTTTGTGGTGTAAACAGGCGGTTGAGCTTTTTTCGAAATGAAATATTGAGTTTAGAAGGATGATTAGAATAGATGTAGCACTATGTCACATTTTACTCGTACAGTACTCGTACTCATGTGTATCATGAACTAATTAAGCAATGTTGTAACGCAATGACAGGCACAAACACTTTTTAATAGTTGTATTTTGTTCCGGTCGAGTAAACATTGTGCCGGATTGTGTTTTTGAGCTGAATTAAGTTAAGTCGAGTTCAGCTTAATATAATAGAATGGACACAGTAGAAAATATGAAGAAACTTTAATTAGTATCAGTGTATATGTTTTGTTTGTTAGTCTATTGTAAGATGTGTGGTACCCTCCGCAGAACATGTTTATGCTTGCTATTGATTAACGGAAATTTATTGAAACCAGAATTTATTTTAAAACTGCATTAACATATCAAATTTAGGTTGCAAAATGACATTTCAGACAAAATGTTTCCTTACATAAAATAATGAGTAGCGTATGTTGCTCTGAACTTTGTAGTGACACATATAATAAGACAAATGAAAGCTCTGTGTATTTATTTTATTTTTTTCTTTGCAATTTATCTGAATGTGTGTGTAACTGAAAGATTTGGTGCTATTGTCACATAAGTTTACTAAGGGGCTCCGTATAGGTGCCGTCATGTATCAAGTCGAACTATTGTATTACATAAACAGTTATATCATTATACTAAGTACATTGTACACACGAACCATACTTATCAGCTGGTATCACATATAACTGGTAACGTAATTACATATAGACAAACTTACAGGGTCTCCAAACATGATTGCTCACTCTTGGTTCTTCTGTCAATAAGATAAATCCGAGAAATATGTCTCCACTAACACACTCAACGCTTCAACAATAAAGGCAAATATATTCAACGAGTGTCCAAGTATCAAACAGCGTCCAACCAGTAAAACAAATTAACACTTAACAAGTAACACTAATCTGTACGAAGCACACTCAAATCAAACTCCAGTCCATTTGGTCTTATACTAGATCAACAACTTTCGGAATGTGTTACACTCCAAGTGAGAATATATTTGCCCTCGCAACAATGTCAAAGAACGTCCATCGTTTTGTAATCAGGATTTAGAGAACATCTCTTAGATCAGAGATCATCAAAAGACAACCACCGATGTAACAACCACGTACGGTTTCTAAACAAGTTGACCCACATACAAGTACACAGATGATACTTCAAAGTCAACCTGATGTCCAACTACACCCCGTCACGACCGATCACACTTAACGTCGACGTCAGACACTCATCTTTAATTACTGCAACACAATTTGTTTGATTTCGTTGAGTTGTGTTCGGCTATTGTAAAGTCATTACTGTAGACACTAAGTCACTTTATACCGAGTACTACCAGGATAATGTGAGAACGATTACAGTATATGCTTTAAAACGCCAATGTCTATTACCGGCTAATGATCGTGAGCTGTTAGTGAAGCCTAACAAACAATGATGCCTAAAGATGCCCGAGGAAAATCGAATACTTTGTTAATGTTAATGTTAATGTAAACGACTTGTCAAATAAAGGCATTTTAACATGCATCAAACAACTAAACTGCTTTTATATTGTGACAAGCCTTTTTTGCAAATTCAGATATGCTGCTTTCGTGCTGGAATGTATCTAGACATTAAGTATGCAGATATGATGTTGTTGCATTTGTTGTGACACTATCCGCTAACATATGACTATGACATGCGACATGATGGACCTCTACATTTTATCCTGCGTACGATAGTTGAGCACTGCTTTTAAATGTGTTATATTATCAGATATTCAGTTAGTCCAATGTGTTCGTGGTATACGTTTCATCCAGAATTTCACTAAACTGTATAATATCCAACATTGTATGTCTATTAACACTCATCTACATATCCAATATCAAACTTAATGTATATAAATGCTACAACAATACGACACACAGACATTTATTCACAACATAGTGTCTCCGCAGAAATAGCTTGTTATCAAATGTCAATGACAATACATGCATCAATAATGTTGACGTCAGTGATTATTGCTTTATAAGTATGCATGTATATTTGCAATCACGTTTTTTGTTTTCAAACATCACATTAAAATGGCTCTTGTGGCCTAACAGTAGAATACAACTTTCAGAGGCTTTTTTCAAATGTTTCCCCAATAGTTTCCAACAAATGCGACGGGATTTTATAGTTGAGCGAGGCGGCTGTATGTTTGTCGGGTAAACCAATAACAACCTCAGCATGTTATTCAATATAGGCTACGGACTTCACACCGCTTTTGTTGAAATACTGAAATATTAAACTCAACCGAGAAGCGTTCTATAATACGTAAGTGAAGCTATGGCGGTTGCTCGCACATTTATCTCTATTTAGCCAAACACATTTAGAATGTTTACATGGATCGTGAAATCAAGCTGTTTGTTTATTTTTATCATAAGTACGTGATTGTTTTAATAGTTACAACTACGTACTTGTTTAACAGTCATTTAACCGATACAATGCCCTCAATAGGAATTCATTCAACGGCATAAAGTCGAAAACGAACTTACATAAACTTACGTTTGCATTTTGTTTATACTTGTTGATACTGACCACACAAAAATGCAAACGGACAGGATGAAAGAACTGAAAAAGACGGGGTCCTTCATCAATGTGGCCGGGTTGAAAATGCAGACGCAAACAGGGAGAAGAAAACAGTTCCAAACCATAACAAAAGAAATCAGAAGAACACGCATATATAACAATTGGACACATGTATAAGTGATAAAACATGATTAATGTACTAGGGAAAGAATTATGGCGTCATTTCATTGGTTCTTTGACGTCGAACAATAAGTCTAAAAGCAAACATAGACCTATTGCTGATTTTCGAGATGCGCGCATTATATCGGTTATTTAACAAACGATGTGTATTGACTCGGATGTGCTCGTACAAGAGGCGTACAACCATACCCAGTTAGTATGATACTGAGAGGAAGTAAGTGGGATAAAAGCTGATATTGACCCGACCAAACAAACAATGGAAGTCAATATCGAGAGTTAATATCTGCGTTGAAATTGAGCCGACAATACGTGTAGTAAAACAATTACCAGTGCACACAACATTGATCTTAACAGTGTTATGTATCGGACGTAAACTGTACTTAAAGTATGCACTGGCTTACAAACAATGATCAACTAGTGATGCCAGTCATCGTGTAATGAACCCTATGTTCACTAAATACCATATTGACTGATGATCTAAAACAAAACATTACTCCATTGTTTATGTGCAATGCAGGACAAAGGTCTCCACGTTTATTAAATCTGCCACATATGTATTCTTTGACATTCAAGAAATACGGTGTATATACATAGCTCAGCGGTAAGCATTACGTGAGAATAACATATTCCAAGCATATTTACAAATTAACTTTAGAGACGAGTACCCATGTGAGTGTTCCTTTAATAAGAACGAATGTAATTGTTTTGTGATTTACGAACGTTTCCTGTAGGATAGCAAACAATGCTTCAACAGCTAGTGAGTGTCATTTACAGGGAAATTGGTATTGTCATTACCTGAAAATTGTTATTAGTATCCAGCAATGTTAGAAAATGAGTTAACTGTGTGTTGATATGTTTCGCCCGGGTATATGTATTGGTGTTGTTGGATGATAATTGGTTATACTTGTCTGAATGTGTAAATCAAGCATGCTAAAGCTACGTTTGGGGTCATTTAAATCGTGAAATGAATTTGATATATCGCATATCTAACCTGTATGATTGTGTTTGTACGAGCGGTGGACAGACAGCACATATGTACAATGTATGTTTACTACGGTGAAGTTCTGTTTATATGCCAGACAGTCGGACATACAACACATGACCTTAACAGCGGAACGATCTTAAAAGTGAGATCATATTACAGTAAATTTGACTGTATTGGACAGAAGGTGGTCTTCATAGTGAACCGGTCTTTACATCAAGTAGTCATAATAGTGTATGTTTGATTTAAGTACTCGTCCTGCGAGTCGGGTAAGAACGAAGAAATCGACAATAACAATACAAGAACATGCACATATATTATTGAGATATGTTGATAAAGCGTAACATTAAATTACGTAGACGAAACTAGGATACAGGGAGTTTATTCATCTAGTGATACACTGTTATCTTTTTGTTAATGTTACACATCGTCAAATAATCTAATATATAATAGAGAAACATCGATCGTAAACCATATATAGCAATGAGTGAGGTTTACGAGGTCAAGCAATTCCAATATTGGTTATGATTTATGAGAACATAGACTATTCTACTGTGTCTACACAATCAGAATTTGAGGAAATAAATGGTTGATGTATTTGGTCTGTTTTCAATTACCAAACATAAAAATGCGATATCCTAAGATTGAAATAAATACCACAACAACTTAAAACAGCAACCACCGTTGTATTTATGAACTATCATACATAGTTACAAACCGCTTCAAGTGCTGGAGACAGTTGGTTAACTTTGTGAATGCTGGTCAGTGTTTCTAATACGACTATTAGTATTACTTCTACCGTTACTGCTATAATTGATAACTATTATTGCATTATTTTCACAGTTTCGTAGGAAAGTTCAGTTAAAATAATGCCCTCTCTAATCAAGACATGATTCAATATAGTTTATGTGTCTTTTGAATGTATGTACATGTAACTTTCAAAAGAGAATACATTACGGGAAGGTAGCTAACGTGATGGCCCCGAGATCTCTGCTCATCTTCTATAAGATTCATGGCCCCTGGCAAGTGTTCGGATATTGACCTTTCAGATATCTGTCTAGAATGTTAACAGTGCTTGTAAAATGGCTCGTTTTAAGCCATCTGGTTGTCAACGACAATACTTCCGACAGTGTCTGTTTGGTTGCGCGTGTTACATATATGTTTAATTCATCCTTGCGAGTGACTGCACATGCATGTTTGGTTTCTTAGCTGGTCTTTTTTTAACATTATTTGACTTCATAACGTATGTTTGATACCGTAATCACACACATAGCTACGTATGCTTTCCGTAAATCACCGTACTGTAAGAGTTTTAAACCCTCACAAACTTCAGTGGCAAATGATATTAATTTTGTAACTTTGTCAACAAATAAAGTCCGAACAAAGGCACGCGCTATCACTGTTTACTAGTTTATTTTTGTAATTTCTTCATATCCTTATTTTAAAGTTTTTATCACCATGTAAACGCCTGCGCATGTATTTAATTACACATTATTTTATCTAATTTAAATCTTTATTCCAAAACAGTTGACAGGTAAGATCCATAGTTAGTCCAATTATTCTATCGTGAAAACACCGTATATAGAAAATACGTGTACAGTATGTTGAACGGTTCAACATTTGTTGTTAAACTCTTCGGTAGGTTGTATTGTTTTAAATACTTGTTAATGAACTCCATAAACATGTTGCAGTGAAACATATTGTATTGATATAATCATGGGAGTATAACTAGGATGTAAATATCTACTAACAGCCTGGCAGCTTTTTCTCTCTCAAACAGTATGTGTATTATTTTCATGTTTGCTATACATGGTTTGTATACATCTTACATAGTGCTACGTTACGTTATACTACGTTACGTGACGTTACGTGACGTTACCTTACGTGACGTTTCCTTACGTGACGTTACGTTATAAATGCCTTTTCGAAAGTTACATGACACTCGTATAATATAAGTCATAGCTTTACAATTCGGCGTCCATATTTTACTTGTACATGTATTTAGACAAAACTATTTACTCAGCAGTAACTGTTCACAACTCAACTATAAAATATGCCCTCTTGGCAAACGCTGCAAAACATTCCTTCTAAATATGAATTGTTTTTTTTAAAAAATGCAGCTGCGGCGATAAAGGAAATCAAAATGCCCCTCTAGAATAATGGTTTCAATACATGGATTTATCCCTAGCTACGCCCCTGGATATGTTGTGTGAGCAGTGTATGGCAAGTCAGGGATAGAGCAGTCTTAAACTTCACAATCCCTTAAGTTGGATAGGATTAAACATGATTGTACATTAAATACCATTTCTGGTTTGTAGTTAGAAGTTTACAGTATACGCACTTTGTTCTCTTCTCATGTTTCGTCCTACGTTTGGTGTCCTTTTATTTTGTCACGGCAATCAAACAACTAATTAAGAAATATTGAGCCTGATTTAAGTTTCAACACATTTTTTCCCAAAGCTATTTCACAGCAAATTGAATGTAAAACGCAACGCACAACGATATTGCTAAATGACTGCACTGTTACCGTCATGATGTCTCATCTAACAATATAGTAGACATAAAAATATTGAACCAACAGCTGTATGAGATAATTAACACTTCTATTGTTGCATCTACATGTACATGGAAATATAAATCTATAACAGCACGTTGTATGTTACTGGAACGCCGCTTCACGTATTGTACACGACATAACGAGAGAATAATGTCCGTGTTTCGTTGTTATTACGGGCCCGAGTTATACACAGTAGAATATATATACATACTGTAACTGTTTAAATGTAGCTTATGTGGGCATTTCACCAAGGATTGTTTTTTTTCCAATCGGCCAGATCTGGACCAGAATCGCCTCGAAAAAATGATCGGCTACTGTTTTTAAACATGTTGAAAAACAGTAGTCGATCAAAAACCATCGGCCCGTGGTCGTCTTGTTGGTCCGAAGATCTGGTGAGGGTTGGGTGCTTACACTCCGTCGACACTACGCACGACCCTCGGTAGAGAGCGGCAGAGGCTCTACGAAAGGTACAGAGGGCCCACGAGACAAGGGGACCTTCAGGGGACCATCGGACGACCAAACCAACTTTTCATTTCCGACACAAACGATGTAATATTACTGAAGTAAAGATATAATTATGTCAATTTATTTGAAACTTGTGCGTTCTTGCGCCTGATAAAGTAGTGCCAAGCCAACACGAGTAGTAAATTCACATACCTTAGTTGGATAACCTTCTTCCATTACATTAGACACACGGTTATGGATTTGTGTTCGTTTTCTCATGTATGAATGTTGCATACCGCTTCATAGAATTAAGCTTACATAACACTTAACATCCTAAATCGTATTTAAATTGCTGCGGATGTCGCTAAATGAATCACGCCAAAGGCTAAATCCTCCATATTTCTCTAAAACGGACATACCTCTGCTCGGAAGTGAAACCTGCAAATGTACACGACCTTTTTACCTTATACAGTTATTTGTAAATTAGGGAGGACCGTGGAAGACGACCATTTTGACACTACGCTACTCCGAACACCGTCGTATAGAGAATGGAGTTGTGCTAATTAATGGCTTATTTGCTAATATGACAAATTTTCATTTTTCTAATGGTTAGTTTCGGTTTTCATCCGTTAATAAGGATAATCTTTATGGCACAGTATCAGATTTATCACGTTGTCTTGTGCATCTTTAGTAACTACGAGCTTACATTTGTTTGTAATACCAGATCAAATTCAAGAATGTCATTAATTTTTCAGAACCGAGAAAGTTGCGTGACAATGGTTTTATCATCTTTTTATTCGAAAACATGGGACATGAGGGTATGCCATCCAAAGGGAATTATAATATGCTATCTTTCTTAAAATGTGTTCTGCTCTTGGCGAATTGCTTTATCAAAATGGTTACTATCTCTCTCTATATACGCGTACATATCAGAAATTGCAGGAGCCATTATCAAACCAAAGACACATACAGCAAGTGAATACAACCAATGCTGATAAATTATAAAATATTCTTTAGGACATACATAGTGTATCCATTTACAGCATCACGTTGTGTGCTTAACAAACATCTTTATTGGTAGATTCTAAACGTTTCTCAAACCAGACAAACCTCGATCTATCTGTCAACCCAATACATGTACAACATCCCCACAACTACAACCATCACCCCAACTCCCACCACCGGTTCAATACAATACATGGAAATCTAATTTTCTGATACAGAAGAAAACGACTTGCTTCTCTTGTATCGATCGATATGCTGGCTACTCTTAAAGTCCCGTACAATAGCCAAACACAGACTTGTTCCACACGTTATATTTGAACAAAGAACGGTAACTGTGGCAATGACATACACTCTAACGTTCACGATATACCCTCCCTTGTATAGAACACAGGTGTACCGATAGGGTTGACATACAACATGCACTGCTTGAGAATATAATCTTCTTTTCGATCACACAAATAATCGAATACCATTCAAACTTACTTGTTAAGTCTACCTAACTATCATGAATTATCTATAGTTGATATATAACGTGTGCATATAGTTGATATATAACGTGTGCATATAGTTGATATATAACGTGTGCATATAG
>ENA-OREC01000998-OREC01000998.1-marine-metagenome-genome-assembly--contig:-NODE-998-length-13198-cov-14.001600_pt1 | contig 13198 bp, 8 predicted proteins | sample MGYA00248626_ERZ508543 | MGnify/ENA primary metagenome ERZ508543 (study PRJEB26211, sample SAMN05518279) | marine metagenome | isolation source: Puget Sound, Washington, USA | host: Bankia setacea... | reverse complement strand
ATAGGGTCATGACGGTTTGTATTTAGTCTACAGTTAAGCATGAAGAATGGACCTCTTCTGTCCTGCATTCCTACAATGAGATATGTGATAAATAAACAGAAAACAAATGTAGCGCAGTAATGGCTGGCTGGCCTCCGATTTATCAAACTGTTCGTTATAATAATCTACCATATACAGTACCATTAGTTACTTTCTCTAGCTGTGTGAATGGTGACATGAAAGTGTCCTCAATTCGTGAACGTGTATCAGAGAATAGTACATATTTGCCTGTACTATGCGCCATATAATGTTTACTATAATTGAATTGCGACTCAATAAAACAGAACTTTTATTATAAAGTTGGCATGAACTGATGAAACTATAAATAATGAGATACATAAACTTCTTCTAAGTGTTTATAAAAAGAGGTAATATTCATAGTACATATAATATTGTAAGTATGTGTTTATGTGATAGACAACGCCCCTAAAACATTGTTTATAAAGAAGTTGTATATACTAATAAAACATGATTTTAAGTAAAATAAAATAATGTGTTAGTGACATACACCCAACTTTGTTTTTGTAAGAAACTATACAACGTTTAACTATAAGTGAATACATGTTTAGGTTTACTTTCTTTTCTCGTAAAAGTGCGATTTTATAAACGTAAATGTAATATGACGTGGAGTGAAGACTGCATATCTTGTAATGTAACACACTTAATACACATACAGCCGGCAAGTGTATTCTTAAAGAGTTGACAAGAAAATATATGACAGTGTTTAAAATGTATATTATATAAAAGTTTTGATATTCCAGGACACGCATTACTATGTCACTGGTACAACTAGTACTGTACTTTAACCCACGTATATTCTTGCCCGTAAGTACGACCATGTGGTGAAGGTATAATGAATGAAATGAATGGTGATTTAGTGGACAGGTTGAGGGAGGACAGCTTCAGTCGTTGACCGCAAACCATTGACCACAAACCCACTAAAATGACCACCATTTATCTACACGCGTTAAAACTAATGTACAGAGTCGTTGTCCATATAGTTTGACAGTAACCCAGTGTTTACACCTGAACATGTTATACCAAAATTATTGAATAAAAACAAAACATCAGTGTTCGGAGCGTTGATATGGTTTGTCAATATTTCTTTTTTTCCTTTTGTATTCATTTATGCGCATTTACAAACTAAACATATACATCCGGTGTGCCCAATAGTATAAAGTAATTTCAGAAACTCCAAATGTGTCACGAGAGTACCGCGAAAGTAACAATTGTTTGACATGAGGACCAAATGGAGAGTAATTAGCGTCATGAACACTTGTGTGAAGGAGTTGTTGTACACAAGGCACCCATACATGTTGCATTGAAGCGGCAATCTTCGGGCTACGAGTAAGAGAATGGCTGACATATACAAACTTAGCCCGGGCGAAAGGTGAACATACGTCATGTCAGCTGGGAACAACGCTGATAAAACCACGCCAATTAGTGCTGGAAAAACACTTTGCAGATAGTGAGTCAGTGTTGAACAAGTAATCCAAATGTAAACCAAACCAAGAGCTGTTCCAACATTATATAGAACAAGTGTAAGCTTAGGTAATTTGAAACACTGACTGTTTTTGATAGCCAGCTGATCCAACGTTGAGTAAAATCTAGATTGAGCCAGATGTAATAACTTAATTGTGAAGTTAACATAACTCGAATTATGCGGTGGTCAAAATATGTGTTAATGTATTGTTAGTGAAAACGTCATGAATTCGAAGACTTCCATGATTAAAAAACTATTTCTGACGCTGTGATTGAATATTTGATTTTATGAACTATTCCAATCCAATCAACTAGCTTCAACTGACTACAAATCAATCACTCCTTTGTGTTCCTGATTTTCATTCATGTCTGACGGGTTGGTCGCATTTTACCAATGACTTGGCGTTCAGTATGTCCAGCAGTGAACGCCGACGCGAACCTACCCGCGTATGACCTTTATGACTCATTAACCTAAAGAAAAACGCAACAGATATATACCCTAGATAAACGTATCACCCATTCTTTCTTCTACACCAGATAACTGTTAATAATCAATAGGAAGAATTGACGACCATTGGATCTTGACTATATTTTACAAGCAGGTCTTTAAACGCCTTCTGTTACATAGGTAACACGATATGGTTAAACTTGTGGGGTTGACGGCAAAGCACGGTTGTCTTTTTTGCACGCGAATCGCACTGCCTCATTAGCAATGAAAATAAATCTTTAACAAAAATAACAATAATCGATTTTCCATATGCCACCGTTAAGAGGCATAGGAACCTTAAGGACCAATAGGAAGCACCCTTCTGATTGCTGCGTCATTCTAATGTACTTTTATGGTAAATTACATTATGATAGGAAATAGAAATCAATAAGTTATCGAAGACAATCCAACGTAAAGAAGTTAGGAGATGCAACGCAATACTATGAATGTACTGTGCAGTTAATGAGTAACACTCGAGCAAATGAGCTTGCATTGTCCAGAACACGTGTCCATGACCGGTGTGATGACTTAATAGCCATAACCATAACATAAACGATCAACAAAATGTCCATAACGTTGATGAGTTGGACAATCTTACCGGGGTACCATGTTGCATGAGTCTAACATGATTAACAAAAGTGCGTTATTGTGTAAAACTGGACATACGTTTTACAACAAGTTTGAGGTATGACATGATGTCCTCCGATATGTTACATGGGTATAACATGATTAACACAAGTGCGCTATTATGAAACAACTGGACATGCGCTTTAAAACGAAGTTAATGCTCTGCAATTGTGTTCTCCTAAATGTTTGCTTTGAAGACACTCTTTGTGGAACCTAACGACGACATAAAATAACGTTTAAGATGACGAACACCATTTGCAACTAACTGTAATCTGATCCTGATGCAGCCTTTAGAGACACATTATATAACATTGTATCAATAGGCTTCCCTATAAACCGCGGCTGGACACAAGACCTTCATAATGTGAAGTTTTAATGTTGTTTTGCAGTTATAATGTCTTCTATATAATAACTAAACAAATGGGCTAACTTACATTAACACTAATATTTGTCTGAATCATTATTAGTTTGTTTCCTAGTGGTTGTGGTACAGCTGGTGAGGGATATAAGGAGCAATCAATTTGACTTGAATTATTGTTCTCAAAGTACCATCATCTAAAACGCTACCTATGTAAATTAGTTTACAAAATGCACTGAATTGAATTAAGACATCACGATTAATAATGTACCTAAAACAAATATTAGTACATTCATGGTCGTACCATTTATATCAAAAGTATTGTTGAAATATATATATACTAGATATATCCCCGTTGGTTATAACACCTATAAGTATATTCAGTTAATGCATGTGATTTGATAATAATTGAAAACCCAATGTATCCAGATAAAACGAAATACAATTATTTCTTAAAGTTAATGAATTGATACACACGTGAAACACAAACAACAAGGGCTATATGTGGAATACTTATTTTGTTTATACTTTTTTAACTGTTTGAAATTTCAATGTTCCCTTGTTCAAATATGTATGTACTGTTTTCTAACTGTTTACAACGTGCGTCGTTCCATGAGATCCTCAGTATTTGTACTAAATTGGTTGACATCCGTCAAAAATCGAGATGACAATAAATATTTCCCCTTTTTTCTATTAAATACATTGAGGGTCTTTTGGCAAATAAATGGTTGTAAAAATGTTCCCGTTTCAATTTTGGCAACCGCATATTTATTTAGATTTAGAATTTGTTTATGAATATTGAAAGAAACCTTAATCACAATGAGCAAAAGAAAGCTACCCGAAACTAATCTAAGCAAATTACAAAGTTGAATTATGTTCGATGAAGACAGTATAACGACGTTCGCTAATTGGTTTATCAGAACTGCATTTACACACAATTCATCTGTCTTGATATACATGTTTAACACCTACATACTTATTAATGAAGCATATTAACCTTTAAGTATATTATATTAAAACACAATGAGTAACATCGAACATATGTGACATGTTCCTTCCTCAATGTATGTTACATGGATTTAGAAGGTGTCATGTGATGCATTAAATCTGGCGTACGTGTATGTGTAACACCCGCGTTTCTATGTCGGAGTCGGCTTCGGAAAGTGGGGCAAGCATACCAAAGAGCAAATGTTTGGAACAGAAGTTATAGAGATCCAAGGTATATGAAAAGTGTAGGTTTTGTATCCTTAACGGCAACGAGTTCCACGTTTAATTCAAAGCACATTGGATGAGTCATGAAGAACAGTGGACCACATTGCTTATATATGCATTTCTACCGGAAACAAATATCTTTGAGAGAGATAAAAAAAAGATGGTTCACTGTCCGTAGAATTCGGTTGGTCTTTTCAAAACTTGATCCATCAACACCAATAACATCCATTTTGCGTCTAGTTATACTGGACAAAATAAATTAACTTCCGTTGACAGGTGATCACAAATATATTATAATGATTACATGTACAACAACTACAAACTGTTTTACGAGCGTTTTGTCATTTTATTTACCATGGTTCAATCATTTTTATTAGAAAACTGTATTCTGTACTAAACTTAACTTTGATCTGAAAGTGAGACCTGAACAACATAACAAAGACTGGCGACTCTCTTCTTTTAATCCATCAGCTAATTATTGTTATATATTTGCAACATTTGACGGACGCCGCTAAAACCTATAACATGAGCTGTACGATATGCAAATTAGTTGGCCCTCATTTGCATAATAACTATATATACTCTAATGGACAGTCCCTACTATATATCTAAGATAAATAGCTTCTTGACATATCGTTATACATGGACAACACATAAATTAGTTAATGTATTTGTCTGTCGTTGAAAAATATAACGAAGTGTTTTCTAACCATGGATTCTGTTGTTTTCTCAGATAGTTTCACACTTGTTTTAAACATAGAAGTCTATTATCATGTCTGCTTTTCTCATGAGTTTCAGAAAGAAATCACATACATTTGCTTGTTGGAGTAATTTATATCTGGAAATGTAGGTTACACCATGACCGTAAACGGTGAAAAATATGAAAAATGTAAAATTTGAATTCCTGGGAGCGACCTTCTACTGTATTTTGTGATTATTCGCGTCCCAAGACCGTTACATATCTAGAGACAAAGACTTGCAGAAAGGCCAATGGAGCAAGAAAGTGTAACAATGTTTACATGAAAGCAAACACATTACATGTACATAGTGTTGGCAAAGTGCTGCACAAACACATAACCCTGATGTGGCTATGATGGAACAGTATGTCCTTAATGACCGCTACCTTGACAAGATGACTTAGTGTAACATTGGCATAAATCAACGTCTACCTTTTTATTTCACGACTTTAAAAAAGTTAAAATGCAATTTAAATGATTTAAATGGTCGGCCATAAATTGTCAATGACGGATGAAAGGAGGGCTGCTCCTGGTTAATTGTCCTTGCTTGTAAACAAATTGTAGTAAAGCAACCAATGGAAACTCTGCAAACAGGGGTGACCAGTTCGTCTATGTAAATAAAGAGTCCATCCCATAAAACATTATATGTGTATGCATAAGAAGCTGTATTAGACTACACGTAATGTGTATACAACACGTAAGAAAAATCGCTTTCAATGTCATGTGACATGACATTGTTTTATACAGTGGACTGAACTAATTACACTTCAACATACGAATGGTCGTAAATATAAAATTAAGCCGTAGAGTGTTAAGGTATTTCTAGTAAAATAGGCTAACGGGTACACAGTTAAAAGAGAATGGCGAGTCTTAATAAAACACCGGTATATGAATGTCAGTGCAGATAATGTTAATTATTTAAAGTTTTACTTATGTCTGTTGACACCAACATGTTCTCTGTTAGTGTAACAAAGACGCAACATCACCTTTATATACGCCTGCATCTTATTTTAGAAAAGGAAACGCCAAAATGAGCATCCGCCGCCGTCTTCAACTAGTCTCCTATCAGGTTTGTAAGGAAATATTGCCCGACACTGACAAATGACCGCGTGCCCAGAGTGTTTGACTTGTAGAACTGTTAATAGAAATCCTCTCTCCCATCGTATTACCCCTCGCCCTTTTCTTATTTGATTAGAACACTGACCATTTGTAAAAGTGTCTAATTGTTCAACCTAAAATGACCAATTCGTTTCGATTGCAGAGAGAATAGGATATTTGTTCGCTAGGATTATTTATGGTGTGTCCTAGAGAATTCAAACTGTAATACAACTGCCGGGTCTTTGTATTTGTGGAGATGAGGGTCACTTGTCCGGCTTGATCCACTCTCTAGAACAGAGCTTTGACCACAGAAAGCATAGCAAGTATTCGTGTGAGGTTTTAACCATTTACCGTTTTCTTGCACTTTAGAATTGCTTGTGATTTTATTTATGCTTTGCCTCATTATCGATTGTATTATTATATAAATTAAACGGATGTGTACGGTTTTGTCTCACTCAAAGGGAAGAACTATTATTTTAGATATATATATTTTAGATCCCATTGCGTAAAAGATGTGTATTTGTAATATGACAATTAACAAATAATAACCCAAACACAATACCTAGCTTTATGTGTGATTGGGTGTACACTGTGGTATTTTGAAAACAAATACTAGTACCCATTTTAATGAAATACGGCGACATTCGTTAACTTTGCTGTAATCCGTGTATTAAAGATGGACTTTCACTCACAATAAATAAATACACAAGTGTTCACATGTACTTCATAGCCACAAAGAACTAGAATTCAGTAATATATCCTAAAAAGCATATTCTGAACTCGTCAAAATGATATTTAACGGCTTAGTATTAACAATTGTTGAGTACTTGCTGACAATTTGAAAGTAGGAAAACCAAGGTTCCAACAAAGAGTCCATCATTAGAAGCATTTATCATAATATATGTATGCTTATTCCATAAACTATTTTTTTAATGAAATGTATTAATTGGGAACGAAAGGGCAACTTTAACTAAATGATGACTTTACTTTCCTTACTGGATATAACATATGTTGAAAGGATGCGTTTATTATTAACGACTTTTATACGTATAATGGAAACTTAAGTATCTGAGAAGGCGGTTAATACTCAGAAAATAGTTCTTTAAATTAAAAAAAAATGTATTTCTTTCATTTTACATATTCTTTTTAATTATTTGAATTATTACAGAATATTGCGACCATAACCTTTATTTACAACTATGATATACTATATGTATTACGTCTATATATATATATATTTGTGAAATAAGTTATTTTATAAGAGAATCCTTGTGGTATTAAGACGTTAGAAACAGTAAAATAGTTTAAACAACTTTGGTTGATATCCGTCAACGGTTGAAATGAAATTATAGCTATGTTGATGTTTCTATTGGGTGTTTTTTTCAAATTGTTGTTTCAAGCACTTTTTATTTATTTTATTTTTAAAAAAGATTCTATTTATTTTCTATCCAGAATTTAGTAATTCTATGTTTGATTGTTTGATTTTTTGAACGAAACCACATCGCTGCATGAATCTTAGATACAACACATGTTTAGATAAAGACTACACATTAGAATTGTACACTGATGTACTCCCTGTCACAACAAACACATGAACCAAGTCTTATAAATGTTCAAAAGCTACAAATACTGAATAAATAATCCATTTGTTGTTCCCGCCCCTTCAATTAAATTAAAAGTGCTCTCTAAAGTTGTTAAAACGTCGCTTTGTCCCTTTCCACGTTTATGGCATGATATATGTCTTTTACATTCAAACTACTTCGGGTAAACACTGATATTTTTTTCAAAACTAAGAACCGGTTGAAGTTGGAAGTTCATCTGCTGTTATTTTGTATCAGTCAAAAATCAAAATCCGAAGATGCAGGTACACTTGTTTAAATCATACAATTTAATGCTACAAATAAACAACAGTTCAGTTACAATTAATGTAAGTTTACAAAACTGATATATTTTAATTGTTTTTACACTGTTTGACCTATCACTAATTTTATTCGTTGTGTGTTCCAATTTTGCCTTTAGAACGTGTACTTTCAATTCATATATTTTTGTATTTCATTTGTTAATGGCATACACATCAAATGAGATCACAACCTACAGAAAAAACCATTTGAACCATTTATCACAGTATTACATATTTTACAATTTCTATATTCGAAAGTTTCGACGTGCAATATATATGGAACGTTTGTACATTAGTATAACAACTTAAAATGGTGGAATTCGTTTCCGTTATTGAATTAAAAAGAATCCAATGTACTGTTTTTATGATTGGAAGATATTTGAAAACAAAGTACTTTATTGTGACACATTCTAGCAATTCGTGGTCAAAGGTGACGCACAACGCTAACGAGAAAGAACTACACGGCATCGCTAATCAAGACACATTTAATTTACAAAACTAAAGTTCAGATTTGGATTTCTGTAAATGTCAATCGATCGTAATGTATCAAATCGATTTTTGAAAATGTAACTTTGGTCTGGGCAACACGTTGTAAATGTTAAGTATGTGTAAAGCTGAAATGTCGATGACAAGTGTTGTTTAATTTAGATTTCATTCGATTGACTTTATTCACTTACCATGACTGTAATGTTAGTACCCACTGATATCACAACTCGCCGCTAGGTTTGTACTCTATGACTTGTCCCGCCCTCAGCCCCATGAATGAAGCCACTAACAATTTCACATATTTGTCAACCAAGTGATTTGTTCCATTTTGTCATTAGCAATCCGTCTTGTTTAAAAAAAGAATGTTTCAAATAAATTATCCTCACACTTTGGCTCCTTGCGTCAATTGTTAAATCCCAAACAATTCACACACAACACACCGGTGAAACCTTAGACGCCGTTAATTGCCGGACCATTGAAAACCAGTTTGATGTTACACCGTTTTTTGAACATTTGATCCATTCGCAAAGTCTAAAATCTGGTAATCCTGAAATTTATGGTGTCTAGCTATCTAGTACCAGCAGCATCTAGAGAATGAAATACATTGAAGAGCCTGTTCTCGACTGCAATGATCACACCACCAAGTACAACACGAGCATCCATAATTACAAGGCATAAATTTTCTTGCCACATAAAACCGTCACATAGCTAGATTCGTTTCTAAATGGGCTTTCAAAATCGTGGAAGATTTATTGAAATATTTTTTGAGACTGAAGTTTTGTAAAAGTGTTCTCCGCACTGTTGTTTAGGTCAAAAGCTGTTTATAAAACCGGAAACACTGTCATTGTGGGTGCTAGACATACATAAAGAAACCGGAGACAAAAATAGTGTAAGACTTCTATTATTCCTTACGCTTGTTAATGCTGAGTTTGGTTATAGTGTATTTAGTTAGGCATGCATTTTGTGTGTGTAGTTGTCCAGACATACTTCATATCTGGTTTACGAAAAGAAATATGCATACACACTAAAAGGGTTTTGGTTTTAAAGAAGAGAGTCAGTTTTCAACAGGCCGATTTACCAGTTTTATTTCTATTTAGACACTGGCATATTTAAGAAATGTTCACGGCACTAATTATACACAAACCAAGTTACCATGGTTATGTTAAATGCCCATCAGCCCCTGTGTTCACAAATAATTTCAGATTGAGGAGCAAGGGCAGGCTCAAGTTAAAAATTATTTTACTATGGACTTTTATAAAACCTACTTTAATTATTTAACTATTGGCTGTTGGTTCCAATAAAATATATACTACTACTACTACTACTACTACTACTACTACCAAACAAGACTTTTCGGAATTCTAAGCTCCTTTTATGAAAGAAAATGTTTTTTTTTATAATTGTGACCGTTATGAAAAGTTGAGCCCACTAAATAACAGGATCAACTTTATTATAGTTAATTGTCTCCACTGTATACTTAAATATTATGCATTTAGGTCTAACACAGCATTTACCTTGTCTACAAAAATCAAGTTTTCTCGAACAGATAATGGGAAATAGTCAGGAAATATTGAATTTTGAATTTTGAGCCTGATCTTGATCCTGAACCTGAAAAGCTTTGTGAACACGGGGCATGATGTGTCCAACGACCAACACTTAAAACGCGAAACTCGTACAACACGTACACAGCAAGGATTACATGCTACATTTCATCCTGCGACCTGATGATAACAAACAAACCATCGAATGTTTCCTCGCCACACTTAGCCCAAATTACTCCTTCAACAAAAAAAAACAACCTATCTCGAATGGAAAGATAGCTACCTACTTATCCCTATTATCATGATGTGGATATAAAACATTGCACGTTTATCAGCGCCATACGTTCCTACTAATTTACGATCTTGGAGCCAAGAAAGTCGGCTCACATGGGGAGATGGTAACCTCTTCCGGGATCCATTCGCCGTATGTATGAAAGCTTATCGTACAATTACATTTGGGCAGAATTTATTCCATGTTGCTAAATGTGCAATAACGCATCAGGACGCGAATTACAAAGTCGTAAATTCGAGTGAATTCCTTTATTTTCGGCGTAGCGTTTACGACGGTAATTACAGAGTCGTAAAGTGAGATTGCTGAAGACAAGATGTAAAAGATTAAGTGGCTCGGAACCATTCCAGGAGTGTATTAAGTCCTCTATGTCCACACCTTTGGGAAGATTAGTCTCCACTTATATTAGCTTTAATAAGACATCATAAATTATCTGCTACCAAGAACATTGTCCGAATCTGAGGTCTCCGAATTAGGTCTCCATTGATTTAAGCATTTTGTTTTATTAGGAACATTCACATAATGAGTTTCCTGGCTTGCTTGCCATCGTTTTGCACCAATTGTTGAACATTTCATCTCGTCTAAACAACTTGAATAAATGCAACTACGTTATATATTTTGCCGAACTCTGTTTCAAGTCAAACAGTGCACGTTTATGCGCGTCAAGTTTGTTTGTTTTGCACTTACATTTAAACGAAGATACACTAAGTACGTAAGACTCTTTTAATGTTGCTTAGTATTTTATTGGAGCAACATTTGTTTTGTGTTTCATCATTTGTATTGTGGATGTTTCCATTGTTTACGGCTGTATTTGTTGACAATTTAAACATTACTCAATCTAAGTTGAAACACGCAACTCTGTCTGTATCAGTTACGCCGAGTTCATTGATTTACTGGACAACACTATGTTCATTACGCTCAGATTTGTGATAGAAAGTTTGAAGAGTTTTGTCATTTATTTCTCTCATTCTTTAGTTAAACTGATGATAATAAATGTTATTTTAATTACGCATATATGCTAGAGGCGAGCCGTTAAGTAATTTATTGTGTCACTAAGTACCCAGGAACGATTTAGTGTCTAGCAAATGATGTGGAGAGGTAGGCAAGGAGAGGTGGTAAGGAGATGATGGTTACAATGAGTTTCACGCAGCTACGTACCACTATTTCAGCAAAGACAGGGACGTATATATACATTAACAAACCACAAATGTTAGCGAGGAATGGTTGTGGTATTATATATTTAAGTTCAAAATTGAGTAAAATCAATAACCCTTGACAGAGAAGGAATCAGGTCAAAGTGGTATGACTAACTAAAATGGTGAAAACATATTACTTTACAAAAAATACCACAAGTACATTGGCAGTTTTGAGTTGTTTTCTTATTGTGTTTAATTTCAAATGTATACAATTTATAGTAAGCATATAAACAAGAACATTTGCAGTTTAAAATATAGTCATAAAACATTAATCTTGATCCGGTCAATATGAAATTCCTTAAATGAAGAAACACACCTAAAACATTAACAGTCAATAACTCCTTAAAACGGTTCATATATACTAGCACAAATATATTATTACAACCGCAAATAGTGCAATAAAAATAACCATCAGTATGTAAAATGAACAGAAGCTAGTTATGTTTCTAGCCTAAAATAGATAAACCCAATACATCAGGATTGAAATCAAACATTACCAAAACCACAAATGTTACAATAAATAGACAAAAAGTTCAAGAGCAACTCAGATAATAGTGAAAAAAGGGTTAAGTCATAAAAGGATCATATGAGACAGATAACGATACTGAATCATTCCCCCCCCCCTCCTCAATAGAACAGGTGTAATAAACTTAAACATCTAGTCTAAGAACGAGTATTTGTTGTAGTGTTTTCATTGATATATGATGCTGAGTTTATTGTTCTACACATATTATTGGTCATCTCTGTTTATACATTTTGATACTAGTTGACTGTTGTCGTTTTTAGTATGGACAATACGTTTTTGAAAATAATTAAACATACCACATTGTACTGTATTTGCGACATTCAGTACGAGTTGAAAACAGTTACGTTTATATGGCCGATTCCAGCACACATTCCGAGCATATATACATATTACACAGTATTCACATCAGTCTATGTATGGCATTGTTCAGTGTAAGCTAATAAGTACAACACCTTCTGGATAATAAATGAGTGTCAAAATATTACTATCGTTGTAAAAGAAAGGAGTACATCCACAAATTGAAGTCGTATTAGTATGTATACTTACATAACATAGTATTATATGTATTTTACTAACATGCGCGTGCATTACGCGTGACTAAAACACGCAGATTAAGTTGGTTTGAGTTGGTTTGTAGTGTATTGACAGAGTAGTATTGTAGAGTAGTAGTACATTGCGTGTAACATGTGATATATATATAATTATCAAACACTATTTCGTATCATGGCCATATAAGTAAGTATCTAAACTATCCAGTAATCTTAGGAAATAGTGAACACACTCCCCCGTTTTTAAGTGATTTACTCACCACTTGCAGTCCGGTACACACTGTAAATACTCTAGGAACCCGAATAAACAACCTGAAAATATAATAACGGTCAACGTTAAAGTATTACACGGAATTGGTTTTACTGAAGGAACGAACATGCATCTTTGTCGAGAAATACTTTAACAAAATGTAATTTGTATTGAAAAAAAACTAAACATAAAGCAGGTGTAAGTATATTTAAAATTCTCGATCAATGGCGAATTTTAAATTATTTGATTTTTTTTTTAATGAAATTATTAATAATTGTGATAAAATAGTGGAGGATAAGTACAGTCGTGTGTATTGGAATTTATACTTGGATAAGTACAGTCGTATGTATTGGAATTTATACTTGGATAAGTACAGTCGTATGTATTGGAATTTATACTTGGATAAGTACAGTCGTATGTAT
>ENA-OREC01000997-OREC01000997.1-marine-metagenome-genome-assembly--contig:-NODE-997-length-13203-cov-8.438824_pt1 | contig 13203 bp, 10 predicted proteins | sample MGYA00248626_ERZ508543 | MGnify/ENA primary metagenome ERZ508543 (study PRJEB26211, sample SAMN05518279) | marine metagenome | isolation source: Puget Sound, Washington, USA | host: Bankia setacea... | reverse complement strand
TGAGTGGTCGAAAGCGGCGGTCTTGAAAACCGTTGAGTGTAATAGCTCCTGGGGTTCGAATCCCTAGCCCACCGCCATATCTCTTGCAAAACCCCAATAATTTCAATATGTTACAAATTGTTGGGGTTTCTGTCCCACATAGCGGCCCACAAAAGGCTTTTATTCATTCCACCTTCAAAGCTGTAATACTTTTCGCACAATTAGTTGGCTTTCCGTTGCAGACGAAACACTACAACGATGTATTACAGGCTTCCGGTTAATCACTGGAGGAACAAGCAATGAACAAGTCGGAAATGCTCACCTGTCGACTCCCTAGTGACGTCCTAAAGCAGATTCAAGACTGTGCAGACGCCCGCTCTCTCTCAGTTTCCGAATATTTGCGTGGACTAATAAAGCGCCCGCTCAACCGGCATCGCGCTCAGGATGCCCGGACTAAAAGGAGAGCGGAAATAAATAACTATTAGTGCAGCAGTACTTTTACAAAGAAATTACCGCCGCAAGATTTACCCTCGTTAAGCAACTCCTAGACTTTCGTTTGTGTAATACAGACAAGCTACGTTCAGAGCACAGGAGTGCACCCATAGAGAAATACATACTCACGAAATATACGTACCGCATACACCTATTATCCACACCGTTTCACCCCCCCCGGGCCAATTTTGAAACGTGCCTTCCTATCCTAGGACCGAATCTATCTGCATAAAAAGTACACTGAAATCAATTGGACTGCTTTGCACTCCCCAGTACGCCATCAGATTACTTTAATCAACAAAAGTATGAGAAAATCCTACAAATACATGGATTTACGGTGATCTGATCAAAATACCAACAACTCATTCCTAATTTGCTTGCGGACTGGCACATGGATAAAAAAGAAAAAAAGGAACTAAGCGAAGCGGATATCAAAGCCAAGTTCATTACCCCAGCCCTACGCAATGCCGGTTGGGATGAAATGACGCAAATTCGCCGTGAAGTCACACTTACCCCTGGCCCAGTCATCGTTCGCGGCAACATGTCGTCGCGTAACAAGAAGAAAAAGAAATTCGCCGATTACGTATTACAGCGTGAAAAAGGCGTGCCTATCGCGGTAGTCGAAGCCAAAGACAACAATCACACTGTTAGCTCAGGGTTGCAGCAGGCACTTGGATACGCCGATATCCTGGAAGTACCCAGTACCTATGCATCCAACGGCGATGCCTTCGCCTCTCACAATAAAGCACCTGCGCCAAACGAAGACATTGAGACCGAATTCCCCCTAGAGAGTTTTCCCTCTCCAAAGGAGCTATGGAAACGCTATAAAACCTTCCGTGGCATCGAAGAAGAACAAGTAGAGCTGGTCACAGAGCCCTATCACGATGACGGCAGCGGTAAAGAGCCTCGCTACTACCAAGCCGAAGCCATCAACCGTGTGGTGGAGAAGGTCGCTAAGGGTGAAAACCGCTTATTACTGGTTATGGCAACCGGTACAGGTAAAACCTACACCACCTTCCAAATAATCTGGCGTTTATGGAAGGCAAAACAAGCCAAGCGCATTCTGTTTTTGGTAGACCGCAACATACTGGCCGACCAAACCCTAACCAATGACTTCAAGCCCTTTGGCTCAGTCATGACCAAAATTAAAAACCGAAAAATCGACCCGTCTTACGAAATATATCTGGGTCTTTACCAAGCCATGACCGGCCCAGATGAAGAAGATAAAATCTTCAAAAATGTAAATGCAGATTTTTTCGATTTAATCGTAATCGACGAATGCCATCGAGGCAGCGCAAAAGACGACTCCGCTTGGCGAGAAATTTTAGAATACTTTGATAGCGCTATTCAGCTAGGCCTAACCGCCACACCCAAAGAAACCGAATACGCTTCCAATATCACCTACTTTGGCGAGCCCGTTTACACCTACACCCTAAAACAAGGCATACAAGACGGCTTTTTAGCGCCCTACAAAGTCGTGCGTATTGATATAGACAAAGACATCCACGGCTGGACGCCGCCACCGGGCATGACCGATGACCTGGGTAACGAGGTAGAACAGCGCGAATACAACCAAGCGGATATGGATCGCATATTAGTGCTTAACCAGCGTACCAAACTGGTGGCCAAGCGCGTAATGCAATTACTCAAAGCTACCGACCCTTACTCAAAGACCATTATCTTCTGTGAAGACATCGACCACGCCGAGCGTATGCGCAAAGCCATCGTGAATGCCGCAGGCCCGTTAGCATTAGAAAACAGCAAATATGTTATGCGTATTACCGGCGATAGCATCGAAGGAAAAGCCGAACTGGATAACTTTATCGACTCCGACAGCAAATACCCCGTTATTGCCACCACCTCAGAGCTACTGACTACCGGGGTAGATGCTAAAACCTGCAAACTCATCGTGCTGGATAAAAGCATCAACTCCATGACCACCTTCAAACAGATTGTGGGCCGTGGTACGCGTATTGAAGAAGAATACAATAAATACTTCTTCACCATTATGGACTTCAAAAAAGCCACCGAACTCTTTAAAGATCCAGACTTCGACGGAGACCCCGTGGTGATATACGAACCCAGCGATGACGACGACCCAGTCCCACCCGATCCAGAACCCGGCCCAGATGATGAGGGTGGGGATGCTGACGACGATGGCAAAGGCGTTAAAAAAGTGTACGTCAGCGGCGTACAGGTGAGTATTCTGTCGGAGCGCGTTGAGTTCTTAGGTGAAGACGGCCAAATGGTCACCGAATCCTATCGGGACTACAGCCGCAAAAACATTCGTAAAGAATACGCCTCCCTTGATGACTTCTTAAAAAAATGGAAATCCACCAAAAAGAAACAAGCCATTATTGATGAGCTGGCAGAATACGGCATAGAGCTAGGCAACCTCTCTAAAATCGTGGGTAAAGACTATGGTGATTTTGATTTAATCGCCCATATCGCCTTCGATCAGCCGCCACTCACACGGCAAGAACGCGCCAACAACGTAAAAAAACGCAACTACTTCACCAAGTACGGCGACCAAGCCCGCGCCGTGCTCGAAGCCCTATTAGATAAATACGCCGACGAAGGCATAACCACCATAGAAAGCCCCAAAGTCTTAAAGCTCAACCCCTTCGACAATATGGGCACGCCCGTAGAAATTATTAACGACGTTTTTGGCGGCAAAGCTAACTACGAAAATGCTCTGCAAGAGCTAGAACACGAATTATTTGATCAAGCGTTGCATGATCAAACTGGTCACGGAAACAAACAAGCATGAGTAACGTAAGCAGTATTATTAAATCCATCCAAGACATTATGCGCAAAGACGTGGGTGTCGATGGTGATGCCCAGCGCATTAGCCAATTGGTATGGATGTTTTTTTTAAAGATCTATGACGACCGCGAAGAAGAAATCGAGTTATTAGAAGACGACTACCAATCCCCCTTGCCCGAGCACCTTCGCTGGCGCAACTGGGCAGCCGATGCCGAAGGCATGACCGGCGACGAACTGAGCGATTTTATTAACCTACAGTTGTTTCCTACCTTAAAAGAAAAACTCAACATACAAAGCACATCAGACGACGAGCACGCCGTAAACAAAGCCCAGCGTGCCTTACTGATTCGCAATATTTTTGAAGACGCCTACAACTATATGAAGTCTGGCACGCTTATTCGTCAGGTGATTAACAAAATATGTGAAATCAACTTTAACAACACCCAAGACCGCCACACCTTTGGCAGTATCTACGAGCAAATTCTTAAAGACTTACAAAGTGCCGGTAATGCCGGTGAATTTTATACCCCACGCGCCGTTACTCAGTTTATTGTTAACCGTGTAGACCCGAAGCTAACCGAAACTGTATTCGACCCCGCCACCGGTACCGGCGGCTTCTTGGCCTGCGCCATTGATCACAAGCGTGAGCACTACGTAAAAAGCACCAAAGGCGAAGAGAAACTACAAAAGAGTATTCACGGCATAGAGAAAAAGGCACTGCCGCATATGCTGTGCACCACCAATATGATATTGCACGGTATCGATATACCCACGCAAATCCGCCACGACAATACCTTGGCGCGCCCCTATAAAGACTGGGGTAAAAAAGACCAAGTCGACGTTATTATTACCAACCCACCCTTTGGTGGCATGGAAGAAGACGGCATAGAAAATAACTTTCCGGCCAACTTTCGCACCCGCGAAACCGCCGATTTATTTATGGCACTTATCGTCAAGCTATTAAAAAACAATGGCCGTGCTGCCGTCGTATTACCCGATGGCTTTTTGTTTGGCGAGGGCATGAAAACACGCCTAAAACAAGAACTACTCGAAAAATGCAACCTACATACCATCGTGCGTTTACCTAACGGCGTATTTAACCCCTACACCGGCATTAAAACCAACATACTGTTCTTTACCAAAAAGCCCGAAAAACAATGGCCCGCCACCAAAGAAATTTGGTACTACGAACACCCCTACCCAGAAGGCGTGGTTAGCTACAACAAAACCAAACCCATGCGCTTTGAAGAGTTTGAAGCCGACATTGCATGGTGGGGCAGCGAAGAAGATGGCTTCAAAGCTCGAAAAGAAAACGAGCAAGCGTGGAAAGTCAGCATCGAAGACATTGCCGCGCGCAACTACAACCTCGACATTAAAAACCCGCACGTAGGCGAACAAGTTAATCACGATCCACAAGAGTTATTGAAAGACTACGCCCAACAGCAAGCCGACATTCAACAGCTACGCGACCAGCTTAAAGGCATACTGGCCGAAGCATTAAATTCTGGTAGCCCACAGGAGGCTGACGTGCAGGGATGTACTAATGTCGCGGGCGCAGGAAGCGCAGGAGCGACCAAGTAATGACGGTAGATGTAAAAGCTTTAGTGACCGATAACCTCGACCTGTTGTCCTCCACCATAAAAAAGCGAAATGCGACTGGCCGTGGCAGCAGTAAAAAGACTGAGCTTTACGGCATAAAAAAACTGCGTGAATTGATATTGGATTTGGCAGTACGGGGTTTATTGGTGCCGCAAGATCCGAATGATGAGCCGGCTAATGTGTTGCTAGAAAAGAATGCAGCTAAAAAAGAACAATTGGTAAAAGATAAGACGGTTAAGAAACCTAAGAAACTGCTGCAGATCACCGAAGAAGAAAAAACTTTCGAATTACCTTTTGGTTGGACTTGGTGCCGGCTTGGTGAAATAGGTCAGACTCAAACTGGTGGCACACCAAAGAAGTCAGATCAAGATCATTACGGCTCGTTTATGCCTTTCATAAAGCCTGGAGATATTAATGAGGGGGTAATTGTTTCTTATGAGAATGACGGGCTGTCAGAAGCAGGAGCTAAATCCCTAGGTCGTATTGCTCCAGCCGACTCTGTTTTGATGGTCTGCATCGGAACGATAGGTAAATGTGCTCGTGTTGACCGAGAGGTCGCCTTTAATCAGCAAATTAATACAGTATCGCCATATATAGAAATTGGTGGCTATATATCAAAGGCTCTCCAAGCTCCATTTTTTCAAAGTTCTGCGTGGCATCTATCTTCTAGCACGACATTATCAATTCTTAATAAAGGCAAGTGGGAACAGATTCCTATCCCTCTTGCTCCTGAAGCCGAACAACACCGCATAGTAACCAAAGTCAACGAACTCATAACCCTATGCGACCAGCTAGAACAACAACAAGAAAACAGCACCAGCACCCATCAAGTATTGGTAGAAACCCTGCTAAACGCCTTAACCCAAGTTGAAAACGGCCAAGATAACAACACAGCACCAATAAACCCTGCAGACACAAAACAAAACCGCTTCCAACAAGCCTGGGCACTCATCGCCGACAACTTCGACGTACTCTTCACCACCGAACACAGCATCAACCAACTCAAACAAACCATCCTACAACTGGCCGTAATGGGCAAACTCGTCCCTCAAGACCCCGACGACGAACCCGCCAGCGCACTCCTCAAAAAAATCGCCGAAGAAAAAGCGCAATTAGTGAAAGAGAAAAAAATTAAAAAACAAAAACCACTACCACCGATTAGCGAAGAGGAAAAGCCGTTTGAGTTGCCGGAGGGGTGGGAGTGGTGTCGGTTTGGGAACGTTGCAGTTTCACGCCTTGGTAAGATGTTGGATAAGGCTAAAAATAAAGGTTCAATGCGCCCATACCTTAGAAACACTAATGTTCAATGGCACAAGATTGAGCTTGATGATGTCAAAATGATGCAGATAGAAGATGACGAGGTAGACGAATTATTGTTAAGACGGGGTGATTTATTGATTTGCGAGGGGGGCTATCCCGGACGATGTGCAATTTGGCAGGATGACTCGATGGAAATGTACTTTCAAAAAGCACTTCACCGAGCTAGGCCGTTAGCAAATAATTCGCCTGAGTACCTCCAGAGTTGCTTAACAATTGATTCCCAAACTGGGAATTTGGATAAGTATTTTACAGGAGCAACGATTAAGCATTTTGTAGGGGCAAAACTTAATAGTTATGTGATTCCAGTAGCACCTGCTGAAGAACAACACCGCATAGTAACCAAAGTCGACGAACTCATGACCCTATGCGACACCCTACTAGAACGCATCAAAGCCGCCCAAACCACCCAGCTTAATCTTACAGATGCCATCGCCGAGCAGGCCTTAACAAAATGAGCCATCGCGAAGGCCTAAAACCCATCGCAGAATTACTCAAGGTAGACGAACGCAATCTGGCCTTTGTTAGGTTCGATTCTGAAACCAATGACTATCAGCCACTCACTTTAGAAGACCACCACGCCGATATTGAACAGTATCATTTAGAAGACTACGTTCCTGAAGATATCGCCACCCAATACGATATCGCCCGCAACCTTTACTTGTACTCCTGGTTTGAGTACCGCTTTTACAACGTAGCCGAAAGCAAAGCACTCACGGTGCTTGAGTTAGCCTTAAAACACCGCATCGGTGAACAGCCACTAAAAGCCTACATTAAACAGCGCCAGCAAGCGCATAAAAAAACCACAGGAAAGAAACTATCCCTTAATCGCGGATTAAAAGTATTAATGGAATATTGTCGCGACCACAAGCTGGTAAACAACCAAGGCTTTAGCGCCTGGCAGCGATCAGGCAAACAAAAAGCCTACATAAAAGCCGAAGAAGAACAAAGACAATGGGCGATAGACGAAATGGAGCGCACGGGGAAAGATGAAATTATACTCCCCGATATTAATATTGAAGACATTCCGCCCGACCCTGACTACAACCACGTTCAACACTTGGTAGATAATACCAACACACTGCGAAATACTTATGCACATGGGACAACCATGCTCTATGAAAATGTCTTGTACACGTTTGAGATGGCGAGTGAATTTGTCAATCAAGTTTACCGAGCGAACCGCTCGAACAGTGATTTCCAAGCAAAAAATGAATCTAAAGGGCTGACAAACCAGTAATTGTAATTTAGGTGGCGACCCCAATGGGGCCGCCTACAGCTAGTCCAATAACGACAATGAGCCAATAAGGGGCAAAGTGAGTTTTAACTCTCGGTTGCGGTACTTGGTATGTAACCGTAACCGACCCTTATGGTCATAGGTTTCATGGGTGATAACTGTAGATTTGAAGTTAAGCATTATCTGCTCCTTATAGTTGAATAAACCTTTTCGGCAGGGGCCGGTCTCCAAATAACACTCTAGAATGCTATTTGGAGAACCGGCCCCTTCAACTGGAAAGATGTACCACTCCAAACCACGACCAATATATCACATTAGGCTAAAATTCATACCTGAGAAAACTGGGTAAACTTGATGGCAGGCTGGTTGATTTTTTTAGGCGCAGAGGACTGTTATACGGAGGCTTTGCCCTTTAGGCTATAGCTCTTTGTACCTCTGGTTTAAAATTGTGGTCTGTAGAGTTTCTTGTTAATTGGTAACAACCCATTCTGCTTTCTTTGGTTGCTCCGACAATGCACGATAAGTGCTTGAATGCAATACAATTTCCATCCAGATGTAACTGGGTGTCAGTGACGATTGACGACGTTTAACGCTTGCTGGTGCTATTATCTTGTCGCCGCCCATTTATTTGGCGCCGTATATAGTGTCGCAATGACGTAAGCTGTGCCCACTCTCCAGTAGTTAGGCTCATCGCCTCTCTTACGCATAGTTGCCCGAAGTTACCCATTAGTAACAGAAATTGACATGGGACTATTGGCTATTAGTGATAAATGGCGAAATATTTCAGCCCAATCTTGCTAATTTATGAACGATTGCGATGCTGTAGATATATTTCTTCAACCTGCTTCTGCCCGAATTTACTCTCTAAAGCTTGCCGCATTGAATCAAGACTTTCAAAGTGGGGGTCTATGATGGTGATACTGTGACCATCGACAACAGCTTTCCATACTTGTGTTCGCCCAGGCTGGCTGACTATCTTTTTTAGCTCTGGCTTTAATACCTTAGTAAGCTCAAGCAGTTTAGAGTCAAAATAACCCTTGCGCGCATTAAGTTTTAGATTGTCCCCCACTACCTGCAAGGACACGCCATCACGTTTAAATTGGCTAAATAGCTCAAGAGCGTTCATATTTCGAACTCCTCACTTTCTTCCCCACTACTAAGCTGTGCACCATTCGTGCCCTCAATTTCCATAGGTGCCCCAATTTCACGGGTAGTAATTTTGGGCACAAATGGGGGCTGAGGGCACGAATGGTTGTTAAGCCGCCAAAAGGTCTTCATATTCTTACCGGAGCCAGTTCGTCGCATTTCAACCCCGCATTTTTCCCGCGCACTACGAATAACTTTCTGTGAAAAACCTTCTTCCTGAAGTATTTTTTTAACGCTACTTGATTCCATTTCACCGTTAGCTAATATTGACAACAGCATAGCCAGTGCTTCCTCCGTCGCGGTTTTGGCGCTGTTGCACTCCGCAGATTCAACAAGTGAAAGCACTTCCGCGCCACTGCCTTCCACAGACTCACCCCATACAACCCTGGATGCAATTATTTGGTGATCAATGAGATGGTACTGCTCGAGGTCGTAGTAAAAACCACCGCCGTCAGGAGAGATGTTACTTTTTGCCTTGGTGAAAATTCGCTGCGTAGAATCGTCTGATTTGGCGCAAACGAAAACTGTTCGAGCTAGCGCCGCAAATGCTTGTGAACCGATTACACGCTCTTGGGGATCAATACCTTTGGTGCCTTTTGCAAAATGGGTAATACCCAACACTGCGCAATTATACTTTTCTGCGAAATGTACTATTGGTTGTAGGCTACGACGAACATCGTTTGCTTTGTGGCTGTCACCCCGAACGGCTGACACTATAGGGTCGATAATCAACATGTCGGCTCCACCAATGGAGTCGACTTTCTTTTCAAGCTCATGGATATGGGCGGCCGGATCAAATGCCTGCAGCTCTTCTCCCTCCTGGTAACCGCCAATAATATAGATGTTCTCCAAGCATGCTCCAGCAGCGATCAAGCGTGGAACTATAGTATCCCCAGCAGTGTCCTCACCCGACCAAATTATTACACGTCCTTTTTTTGGTGAAGCTTTACCGTCTGGAAATTCAGTGCCACCGGAAACGGAGGCAGCGAAGGACAGCGCCATTGTGGTTTTACCCAAACCAGCGGGGCCAGCAAGTATATGGAGCTTACCCTTTGCCAAATGATCAGGCCAAAGCCACCGTATTTTTTCTGGTGTTATATCTGAGGCTTTCGTGAATACCACTTCAGAATAAACTCCGCACTCTAAATAGGCTTTTTTGGAGTGAGTTTTACATTTAGAGGTCAGCTCGATTAAACTCTCGCGGCTACCACCTTTGGCGAACCAATCGCTAACATCTTCTTTTTCTGCCAGTCCCGGCATATTCAGAAGCTTCACCTTGCAGTGATTATCGAGCAACGACGCCGCAATTGCGTGCGCGTGTTTTTTACCGGCTATATCATTATCAGGGATAACTACTACTTCGGCATTTTTGAAATAACTTGAAACCTCAGCCTTCCATTTACCTGCTCCACCAAGATTGCAGCTAGCGACTAGACCGAGCTCTTCCATTGTTTCGACGTCTTTCTCTCCCTCTACTATATAAATAACTTGGTTAGCCTTAATGGCCTCCAATACTTTTGGCAGCCGATAGAGGAGGGGCTTTTTAAGCGGGTTACCCCATTTCCAAGCGCAACCGTCCCAGTGTTGCTGCTTGAAAGCCTTGGGGGAGTAGCGAAGTACCTTTACTAGCGGGTTGGATTGTTCATCGGTGTAAGTGTGCTCATCGAATACACTCGCATGTGTTTTCAGTAGTCCTGCATGCTCGAACTGAGTTGAGAGTTCACCGCTGCAAAGGAAGCGACCGCGATACCATTGTGCAGCCTCTGTTTTATTCCCACCTTTTTCGCGGCAAATTAACTCGAGTACTCCTCCACCTTTCTCTTCTTCGAAGTCATAAAAACAGTTCTTCTGTAAATCGACCTCCAAAGAACCATTAGATCCATAGCGCCACTTACATTCATTACTGAGTTTTCGATTGGGCTCACCCAACAGCTCTAACGCTACGGAGATAATTTGATAGCTCCCAGTTTCCATTGTGCTCTATACCTCCAAGCTTTCATTGGTGAGGATGGAAGGAACCTGCAGGTCTGAACACAAGGCGAGGAAACGCTGCCTTCTACCTTTTACGAGCTCTTTAACCAGGGCTTTCAACTCGTCCTTCGTGGCCCCAGCCACCTTAGCGCTTTGTATTACTTCGAGTTCATGTTGGGGGTAACGGCGGCTACGCTCACTAACTGCTACTGGCGGCACCATCACCCCTTCATGTACATCAATATAGTGCTGAGATTTTGAGCAACCTCGACGCTTTAACACAGTTTCAAGATCCAATAGGACTGTTGGGCTGGGCTGGCTCATGGTGCGCTCCTGAGGAGTAACATGGAATGGCAGGCATTATGGAGCGCCAAAGTTGCCACTTAATAGGTATTTAAGTGGCAACTTTTTGTCGTTTTGGGGTGGGGAGCTTAGGTGGGTGCTTTTTGAAGCCTTGCTATGAGTTCGGACTGAATGCTTACAGAGTGCTTGTATTTTTGCCATGCGCTTCGAACTACACGCGGGGATACATCAAATTCACTATTTTTTGAGACAAACTGAAAAGCTGCATTGGCTGTACTGCCACTTTTTACTAATACGCCTACTTGAGTGGCAAGCTGCATATCACGTTCGTAATAGCAGTCATCTGCAGGTCGCCCTTTACTTGAATCGGACAATTCAAACGCATCTGCTGGATTCCTGCCAATAGCAATATCACTAAGCGCGCTTCTGACGAACGTCACATCGGCTATTGCGGCTTCAATTTCTTGTGCTTCGATTTCCAGCATAGTCAGTTCAGCATTTTGCGTACTGGTTTCACCTGCTGGGGCAAGCTGCTCTTGAAATGCTATCTGTTTTTGTATTTTAGAAAGCTGCGTTTCATGCTCCTGAGTTACTCGCTCAAGCACCTCTGCAACGTTATTGCAGCGCTTGCGACTGCTTAGCTTAGGCATTTTTTACCTCCTCTGGAGCTCTATCAAGCTCTACCACATTTGAGCTAGTGCTTTGTATTTTTGTGCAGTAATGCGACCAATCTTGCATCAGCACTCTTCTTTTATCCAGTAGATTCGAACGAAAATAAGCAGCTTCAGTCTGGTCTTTTAATTTGTGAGCGATAGCAAACTCAATGGCTTGTCGTGGATGAGACGTTTGTTCAGCAGCCCAATCTCTAAATGAAGACCTGAAGCCGTGAACTGTGATGGGTTTGTACTCCATGCGCCGTAATACGGCGGTTAGGCCCATATCTGATAGCTTCACACCTTTTGGAGATGGGAACACAAGGTTGCTCTCTTCATACCTAGGAAGGGCGTTGAGTAATTGAATTGCTTCATTCGAGAGGGGCACACTGTGTGCTCTTCCAGCCTTCATACGCTCATCCGGTACGACCCAGAGCTTTTGGGCTACATCAACCTCACTCCATGTCATTCCTCGAACTTCACCACTGCGCGCTGCCGTATAAATTAGAAATTCCACTGCTCGAGCAGCGAACCCCTTGCGGGAGCGCAGAGACGTCATAAACTCTCCAACCTGTCTATACGGTAAAGCTTCGAAATGACTGGATTTTTTGGTTCTAGCTGCTGGCGGAAGGTGCTTTTTAATATTTTCTGCTGTTGCTGGATTGGTTTTGTTACGAGAGTTGGGAAACTCGACCTCTGCCGCTAGCACACGCTCAATACGCAGACGTACCCGGCTTGCAGTCTCTGTTTTCTCAAACCAGAAGATTTTGCCGTCTACTTTCTGTTGCAGCACCGAAAGAACGTCTGCGGTGCCGATATCAACCGGTGATAATTTTCCAATATAGGGGAAAGCGTATTGTTTAAGTGTATTTCGCCACTGCTGGATGTGCTTTTTGTTCTTCCACCCCTGAGACTGAACATCAATATATGTCAATGCGGCCTCTTCGAAACTTCGCGCTCTTTTTGCGCTCTGCTTCTGCATTCTGCGTTCCAAAACAGGGTCAACTCCATCTCTTATCTTCCGCAATTCTTTACGTGCGCTTTCTCTAGCTTCGGCGAGTGATACAAGCGGATATGAGCCTAGCCCTATGTCGCGCCTGTTAACTGTACTTTCTCCCTCCACTTGAGCCCTAATGAGTGTGCGCAGTATCCACGATTTGGAATTACCCAAAATTCGCAGGTGCAGCCCTCTCACGCCGCCGACAGCGTGACGGCCATCGTTTTTCAGTTGCTCTACCGCTTTAGCGGTGAGTTCCTTCGCAATTTTGGGCATAGCAGTACCACCTTTTTTATAAAACCCACATACCGACCCACATAATATCGTGGATTTTAATGGTTTTTACAAGACTTAGATGGACTCTAGTATATATTAATTCCTTATATATCAGATAGATAAAGCGCTCTCATGGAGGCCGTTGGACATGCCGATAGCGGACTAGCCCACCGCCAAATAGAAAAAGGCTCGTCCCTATGGACGGGCCTTTTTTATTGCTCTCGTGAAAGTCTGATCATTGAAGCCACTACCTTTATGCGCACGCTCTGTAGCGCTGCATGGCTCGTAACGCCTACCTTCTGCCTATCTGGCTACGTAAAAACACTAGTTTTGCCCCTGAGCTCATGAGTGTTGAATAAAACTTAAAAACATCCACACCGCCACACACCCCGCCAAGATGATGCGAGCAATGCTGCAAGAGCAAGAAACCGAACTCGATGAAGAGGGCTTACTCTCTGCCTTAGCTG
>ENA-OREC01000996-OREC01000996.1-marine-metagenome-genome-assembly--contig:-NODE-996-length-13206-cov-14.263691_pt1 | contig 13206 bp, 3 predicted proteins | sample MGYA00248626_ERZ508543 | MGnify/ENA primary metagenome ERZ508543 (study PRJEB26211, sample SAMN05518279) | marine metagenome | isolation source: Puget Sound, Washington, USA | host: Bankia setacea... | reverse complement strand
AGGAAAGAGTGTGCTTTAACTGCAGACTTAAGTGTGCTATATGTGTGCTTTAACTGCAGAATTAAGTGTGCTATATGGGTGCTTTAACTGCAGACTTAAGTGTGCTATATGAAAATCATCTTCATGTAAAATTATAGTTCTTAACTCAAAGAAGATTGTTCAGACATATCACACTAGTTACAAACTACTAAGAAAACCTGTCATAACCAATGTTGGTATATTTTATGTTGTTATATTTTGTGTAAATTTCATCATAACACATTTTAGATACATTTATTTCTGTAGATATTTATTTTTGGCTTACTCTAGTGGGTTTATGCAGCAATTTATCAACATCAGATACGTGTAATCATTTGTATTTATATATGTCATATTTCAGCCTCATAGAAAACCTCACCCTCCAGCATCAGGTCGAGCCAGCAGAGGGGCAACTCGTCTTCGTCATTTACCCGCTAGTACAAGCTACAGTTTAGGTTCTGGTGCTACGTTAAATCGTAACCTCTGTCTACCACCCGTGGGTCACACCATCGGATCCGTAGGACATCATCCTTCCTCATCTCTAGCCCTGAGTCATTCTATGCTAAAAGAAAGGATAGAACGGTTAGATAGAGAGGAGGAGAAAAGCAAGGGAGCCACGTCGTTTGAGACTTCACTGCAAGCTGTTGGAGGCCCCATCATGGAGAACTATGCCAATGATTCTCCTGATGAAGCAGAAGGCCCAAGCTTGGAAGAACTCTCTCATGCTGCACGCTTTGAACAATTTAGTAAAGTTTTGTCTAAGGTAATAGATGCAGATGTTAGTAAGCATACAGAGACCAAAGATGAAACCAGTGTAAATGGGAAAACTAGTGATAAAAAAGGAACTGGTGATATACTAAACAGTGACAAACCTGTACTACGGCCGTCTAGTTACATTGAATTACCTGGGAAAGAGACAATAAAAGCTCCAGATGAAAAGTCATTTATAGACTCTGCAGCAACTAACTGTGATAGTGGCAGTATATCTGTCACCCCTGCCAATTTGAAGCAAGACTTACTTAGACTGAGTAGCCAGGTCGATGAAGGAGCAACCGGCTATTCTAGACCTGTAACCTCTAGTAAAGTAAGGGAAGTGACTCTGGATAATATACGAGACTCTCTTCGTCCACCAAATTCATCAAAGGGAAAATCAAGAGTAAAGACTAATGATTATACATTATTTGATAGTCTCAGAGACACAATAGGGGCAAGTTCTTCAATGTCTCGTCATAGTTCACTAGAAAAACGTAAGGAGTTTACACTAGAAAGTTTAAGTACAAGTGAAGCAAGGGCTATGTCTGGACTTCTACGACAAGCTTCTTTAGAGAAGGTTGGTTCTTCACGTATAGGCAATGTAACTGTAACAAGTGCTAGCAGAAATCGTGTTACAGGTAACTACTTGTTAGGCAACTCTACATTCCCAGATGGCAGGATTACTACTCCAGAAGGGAGACTAGTGGTAAGTAATTTCCATAGGAATCAAGCCATAAGCATTTTCTGATAACAAGATTAACTAAAAAAGATTCAGATGTAAATCCCTAAAGCTTTGCTAACATTTTTTGGCATGTTGCGTTAATTTCTTTACATTCAGTACTAATTTTATCAAATTCACAAAAAGCTAAATATTTGGACAAAAAGGATGTCTTTGCTGACCAAATAAGTTTATAGATATACTTGTTGAGAATCAGTTGTGTACTTTATGGTTATCAAACTGTCAACATTTTAAACATAAAGTTGAATAGTTCTGGATAGAAATGAAAATATAAGCGTACGTTTTACAGTCGAATGAAGCTTTAGTATGTCTATAGATTTGTGAATAACTTGTGATTTTGGCGAGTCATAGACCTTGATACGAATCCAATTTTTCAGTCTGCACGCCTTCAAAGAATGACAGCTAGTCGAGATGGAGGTATCCACTCTCCCTCACATCGTCTGCCTCCAGTCAAGTCAAAGAAGAAAACCTCAAAACGATGCTTTGTATGTGCTAAGAAAACTGGTCTAGCTTGTAGTTACACCTGCAGGTAAACTTGAATCTCTCTTGTGTTATTAGGAAATTCAGTTTCAGAATGGAAATAAAATAGAATACCTTTATATGTTAATTAAAAAAAACATGTTTTACCTATTGCTATCTTAATGGATATATCTAAATAGGAAATGCATCCAAAACATATTTATATTTGGTCGTTTTAGTATAATGTTCTTTTATCGGTAAGATACTTAGTCACAAAGTCTGTGATTAAATGTGGGCAGGTAATCATTGAACTGTTTTTTACTGTTGCTGTTTCTCTCTGCAGATGTGGCAATAATTTTTGTGCCAGTCATCGATATGCTGAGTCCCACGACTGCACGTTTGACTACAAGACAGAGGGCCGCAAACTTCTAGAGCAGAACAACCCTGTAGTCAGTGCACCAAAACTTCCAAAAATATGAACCAGCGTTTTACATACTACCATAGATTTGTTGTGATAATTTAGTCAGGCAGTATTTCCTGCACTGTTTGTTCATGTTGTTGACTTTTATTTTTATTTGTTGTTATTTACCTACTTAATCATGTAATAACAGGTCGCAGGCACGAAATTATAATCAACCTGCATAATGAAACATTTTTGAATAATCAAAACTAATTGTTACATAAAGAAATCTTTTATGGGTAATTATACCTCTTTAGTTGTGTTATCTTTCCCTTTTACAAGTTTTGTTTTAGCTTGCTGTATGTTCACTATCTAATGATTTCCTGTTTTGTTAACTTCTACCTTATTTGGTCCATGATTGATTTAATACTACTATGTTATTAGTCAGTAATTAGATAAGAGTTCTTACAGTATGTGTTAAAAGAGTTGGTTTATTGAGAAATGTTAGCAATCTTGTACCATTAGAACACATTTCTTCAACTTTAGTTTGTACTGGAACTGGTTTCCCTTGTAAGTACAGTACACTATCTGCAGGGAATTATATCTTGTATCAAAAGTTTGCGTTGGTTTATTCAGTTACATTATTGTCAGAACGTATATGCAACTTATTTGTCAAAGCAGATACCCGTAACAGAAAGATCATCTTGTTTTGGTGCTGCAACATATTGAATAAATAGTATGTGAAGTATAAACACTGTTAATGTAGACAACGTATAGTTGTACTTGGGTAGTTTTAGCATGGAAATATATCGAGTTACCGTAACATGAATGATGATTGACTTAGTCTCAATATTATAGATGTCAACAAACAAATGTTAACTTGTTTTGTACATTTTGAAGTACTAATAATTGATTTCTGTATTATATACAAATAAGATTTATTCATTTTTACACTAAAGTTGTTGTTTTTCATTATCGTCATGTCATTTCATGCGAGTTTAAGAATCAATGATATTTCGATAGTTTGTTGGCATTATATCATGTATAACCCTAACTCTCACATAATAGTAGATCCATCACAGTGTAAGATTCAGCAAAAGATCCTTTTCATCATACAAGTTTTAACTATTTTTTTCTTCATACACATTTTACTTTTAGTCCTCGATGCTTGATTAGATTTTTATACAGGGACTTGTTACGCGTGTAGTTCTTATAGACTATTGTAACTTAGAAATCTTATATATTTTCGTCTTTACTTAAGTAATATCAAAGTTATTATAGTAACGTATAGAAGGCCTCAGCAGCAGATGTATGTTTAAATTTTATTACTCCAAACATTAATACAAAACCAAAAATTGACTTATGTCTGTATAACATGTTTTTTTGAAAATTGTAATAAGAATATATTGAGTGAATCAGAAGTATATACACTATATAGGTGTGCTTTTAATATTATGTATGTTGTGATTTAACTCTGTGATTATTTGGGAGAAAATTGATAAGCAGACTTCATATTTCTATATACTTTACTTAATTATTATTTCATATAGTCTCTCACAGTATTATTGTATTTTTTTTATCAGAACTGATTAACAGATTGATGAACTCCTATCGAATATGATGAACTTTCATGAATCTGTTCATGTAAAGCATTTTTTTGATTACTCCAACAGCTTTTGTTTCAAGCCATTTCATTGAGTTGAACTTTTCAAAGTATCTTGTTCACTCTGGAGTTAAATGTTTGAGCAGTTTCTTAACATAGTTTCTGACATTAACTGCTGATGATAAAATGCTCAAGCTTGCATTATCACAGGGCATATTAACCAGATTGATAGGAAAAATGGGTTTGTTTTTTTTCTGGAATTTTCAACAATACGTTTCACATAGAGACTCTTTGCTGTAGTAAGTAGAAGGGTATTTTATCTTAATTCAGCATTACGTGTCACTTTTGCTTTCAATGCACAGTGGGAAGTTTTTTATTGTTTCGAAACATGCTGTTCAACTCATTTAAATTAGTCAAGTTTGTTAGTGCACATAATATTGTTTAAAAAGATTTCCTTGGTTTTTGCAATTGTTCAAATAACCTAACCTTGAAAACGCATCAACAATAATCTGCAAACAAATCCTTAAATCCATTTCTTACGTCTTGAATCAAATATATCATCTTTCTAATCTTTATTTTCTTCTCAAGTTCTTTTGCACAATTTTCAAGTTCAAATAAATTGCACATTTTTTATCTTTATTAGTCTTTTCACGATAGGCTTGTAAGTGTAGAAATTTTCGTGTGTTTCGAAGATACAATCAAACCTGTGTTAGGCAGCTAGCCATGTCAAGAGAGGTCATTTGATGGAGGTGATATAGATATATGTTTAAGGTATAGCGATAGAGCTCTTGATGATAAGTAGACACCTGTAGACTTATGAAAAAACGGGTAATTTTATCAAGGTTGTTTATAATGTACATGTACTAAGGGTCGGCAAAAAAAGAAAACTAGAGGAAAAAAGATTTACGTTGAATGGCCTTATTTTTATCTGGTCGTTATGTGAGGCTTTGCGGCACCTGTAAAGAGGACTTTTAGTAACTGGTGTTGCTATATTTAGAGGTAATGCTAACATAGGTTTGACTGTATGGTAATTTTTAGCGAAAGTTTCTAGCTAATAAGCAGAAATTCAACTTTTGGCACACATTTCTGAAGTTAGAAATAGATATGACTCCTTAACCTCACTCAGTGTAATATAGAAACAAGTGAAAACAAATAACATTCATCTCAATGTTTTCTTGTGCAAACCTTTTCTCTCTGTGTCTATCTGAGTTTTTAGATAGGTGCTCTAATTAACTATTTATCCTTTTCGTCCTTGATAGGTTCTCTCATATAGCTTTTTCTCATCTAGGGCTACTAATGATATGCATGTGTTAATTCAATTTTCTATATAGCGGTGTGTTACAGTATGTGTTTGTTTCTAAAGATAGTTTTGTTTTTGCGGGTTTAGTTTCAGCATTTTCAGAGCTTTTTACGGAAAGAAAACCAAATTTTCTCCTTTTTTGTCTGCCTTGAAAAATAGTTTTTTAACCCATTTCATTCTGGAAATGCTTTTTAGCGTCATTTACGTAAGGTATATTTGTTCTAATGTGGTTATAATATGGTTAAACTTGTTAAGATTAAAATGTTTAGTTTCATTGTTACGATAATACTGTTGTACTTTATCAAGAACATGGTTGTAAATGTGGCATTGATAAAATCTGTGTGACCAAGTCTTCGAACTGCGTGTAATTATTCCTAAATCAAGTCCTGTATGAGTTTTACTGTTAATTGTTCTGTTCTATATTTTTGCAAACCAATGTTCATAGTCCAGGGAGTATCTAAAGGGTTGTATACTTTACAGGCAGAGTTATATATATTTTCTCACTTGTTACCTCTTGTTATCTCTTTGTTCCTCATAGTTTTATTCACATCCATTTATTACTATCCTTCCAAACTTACCCATTTGATTTCATATGATTATATTAAGGATTTTTCAGCATGTTTTCATTTTTAGTTTTGTTGGTGTATATGCAGTGCTGTGTGATTTTTAAAAAGACTACATTTTTAAAGTGAGTACGAAGTAGTTCATTAGCTGTAGCTTGTTGAAAGACGTTTGGAGGTTCTTTTGAAATGGAAGAATGATTGAGAGAATGCCAATTTCAACCATCTCAAAGTCAGGCTTACTACTGGGTATATGTGTTGCCAAACGTTCATATCTCAAGGAATCCTAAAAGACATTGCACAAACCTTTCATTGTGTGTGTTGCAGTTGGTAATAATGAAAGATACATTGTATTCAAGTATTCTTTGTCAGGGTTAAACAATCCAAGAAAAAAACTATGCACATTGTTAAAAGAATGGTTGATTTTGTTGCTGCACTTTAACATAGGTTTAATGTCGTTAAAACCATTTTTTTTTAAAGCAAACACACAAAAACCTCAAACTAAACTTCTATAAATTGTTTTAAGTTATCAGCTACAGAAAAAGTTTATAACAGATGTTACAGAAATGATATGAAAGTAATGATGTATTTGATATTTGTAGTCAATAGAATCACACTAGCTTTATACACGGCATGTTTACAGGTCTGTTACACAGATTGTTGTTAATTTAGCTCTGATTTTTACAGTAGCAATCATGTACAATATCAGAAATCTCAGTGTTTAGTGCTTTAGCTGTGATACAGAGTGTTTCAGGTTTTATAGAGATTATTAGTGAGGAAAGAGACATGTTGCAATGTTACAAAAGTGAGGGATAAATATCGGTATCTGGTACAAAAATGTAAACTGTATTTTTCCAGGTTGTCGTGTTTTAATTTTCTATAACATCATCTTAATCCGGAGTCTATTTGCAGTAACTCCAGCCATAGCAAGCAGCTTAGACACTGGCAGGTTGTTCACCCATAATTGAAAGAAGTGTATACCTTTGTTTAAATTGGACGAGTTTGTGTAATGAAAAGTAGGCTGTACCAGAATATTGTGGAGATATGTAAGCAATTGTATTCCTTTAACTGGTCTCTTTTCTCACTGAATAAGTATATTTAACAGTTTAGCACAACTGAAACTGACTGTTGTTGGATATCTGTTTGTGATTGTAGACGAAAAACTGGTCAAAGGCAATACCTCATACTGTTGCGTGTCAGGGTGTTAATGTTACCTGATGACTACTGATCCAACCTTTCATCTAACTGATCCTTAGAATACCGATCACAAACAGTAACTAGTTCAGGTGAGGCAACAGTCAGAGTTAGTTGTTAAACCTTTTGTTAAATGCAGTGGATCACTGTATGTCTGCTTGTTTCTTAGGACGAAATGCAGTGATTATATATCATGCACAAATTACTTGAGTGTGAAATTAAAATAATACAAAAAATCTATAATAAAAATAATAAAATACATTAAGTAATGAAGATGTGTTGATGTTGTTCCTTTTATTCCTGGGGCAAGTCCCAATACTATTTATTTTGGCCCAGTGTTAAATCCCTAAACTTCCACTTGTCTTATCATACTGAAATGTGATCATGTATGCAGGATGAGTGGACATTTAAGTCCTTTTTCCCTGATATATGTCATACCATATAATGGGCAGGCTAAGTAGACGTGATAAATACAGCGTATTACTTCATTTGAACATCGTGAAAAAAGTACCAGGAGACATTCTGCCCTCAACAAGATTTAAGAAGAAAAACACTTTAAAGAGATGAAGAATAATAATGCCTACCTTTAGTTTAAAAAGGGGCAAGTTGAGACCTACATTCACCTACAAAGAGATCCTGTAATGTGAATATCATTGTTTTTCCTTGATGATGATGAAGTATCATATATATCCTTTTGTGAAGATTTCTGTACTGGAAATTTGGAACTGAATATAAAACTCCGACACCGTTTACCATGAAGTAAATCAGAGTAAGTCTGTGAAGAACACTGGATCTGAAGAATTCCACCATGGACCCACCATATGCCAAAAGTCACCTGTGGTTATTGTTTACTACCCAACAACGGAATGCACAAAACTTTTTTCCGACAATATGTATTTATTTAGGAAAACCACAACATTTCATGCCTGCAAAAAATATATTTCACAGTTCTCAATCCTTAAGAGACCAACCATTAAAATGAAACTTAATAGATTTAACTGGCGATTTGACTATTAATCAGATTAGTGAAATCACCTCATATTGAACATCAATAAGCCATGTATATTATACACTAACTGCATGCAAGTCTTCAGTTCTACTGTACAAAGAGACACAACTCTCGCAGTGTATAATAATCGATTCAATCAAGCATGCAATCGCTTCAGAGTGATTTCCCTTTGAAAAAACATGGCAGAAGATCGAAGCACACGCGATAGAAGTGGTGGAGACGACTTTGATGTAAAGAAAGACAAGCTTGACAGTTCACATAATCGGTAGATAAACTATCAGTGCGATCTTACATTGATTAACACAGTATATCTACAACAAGTAACGAACAGAAACGATTCATTTCTGTTTAATGTATACAAACAAACCGGCATTCTGAATGTGGATTTTGATTGGATAATTAGATCAGAGAAAGTCCATTGTCAGTCCCAAGGGAAGTTCATTTAAGTTTGACAACATTATGCAAAGGGTGCCCAGTTTGCAGGCAATGTCTGTTTTAAAGAATTGCTTTTGACATAACCTGGTAATACTGGCAATGTGCGTAAACTCATAAATCTAATCCACGTAAGTTTTACATAAGGTAATAGTACACCTGCTGGGTGGGTTTAACCCTAGCCCGAATGTTATATAAAGTAAACGTAAACCTATCTCGTTCTCAGTCGCTGTCAGGATGGCCAGGTGAGTGCGTTAGTACATGTTAACTAACTTTATCCTGCACAAGTTTACAGTATTATTTACAACTGTCATCAATTTATCTGAAGTTTTGGTTGTTACCACAGCACTTTTATTGACTCACACTGTTCCAGTGAACTAATGACATGCATTTGTTATGCGTTACACTATACATAACCTTCTTTACTTGATATCTGGAGATTTAACAGTATGACTCTGACAGTTTAGTTGCTAGTGTGTATCTCTGAAAGTCATAGTTGACTAGATGCAAGCAGTGTATTTTCCAAGTTCTAATACTTATGTGACCACTTTTACAATGATTATTGTTCTTGTCAGCAATGCATAAGTTTTGTTTGCATGGATTTAAATGAGAATTACACTGAACAAAATAGTTAAGCCCCCTTCCTTTGACAGTTATGGTAATAGTGTTAGAAAAAGGATTATACGTTTGCTGTTGGATCTAACCAAGATCTTCCAGGGCTTAAACACTGAAATAGTTTAATGTGTCTTACTGCAGCCTGGCTAATGATGGGCAGTCAGTGCCTATTTTATGATTATTTATCAGTTATAATCAGAAAGCATCATTTTGTACTGATAAAGTTATACTGGAAGAATCAACTAACACCACTATGTTGCAATGACACTGAAAACTGAATTCATTTTATGTTATAAACATGTAGGCTATTATTGAACCATTTAGATCAATTTCACATTACAATCTGTTGTAGGTACCGGTACATTACCATGGTCACATTCTAGGTTGCAGTTGTTTTTCGTTCAAGTCATGCAATATCCACTTTCTATTTCTACAGGGAAGGTGTATTGTTGGGCTATGGAAACCCTTTGTTGGACATCCAGGTTGTTGGAACAGAAGATTTTCTGAAGAAGTATGTTTCGATGTTTCATTGTATCTCATATATTTAAAATCTTTGAAAGCATTGTTTTTTATTTGCAACCTGATATCATTGCTACAGGAAGCATGCACCAAAATTAATGAATTGTAATAGAAGTATGGTGTGTTTGAATTAAAACACTGATTTACTTGAGAGATATATGACACACATAGGAGACATGACGTGCCACTTAAAATCACCAGTGTTCCTCTAATTGACCCCCAAAGTTTCAGCTATTGACCAATGTGGTAAGATAACATGTTGAATGAATACTATGTGTATCGCACTATCAGGTGTATTTTATGCATTGAATATGTAACTAGTAAACTAAGACTACTATCAGATGGACTTGAGTAGTGTTTGATAACAGTTCAGAGTTTAAATCAGATTTATTTCAACATGCCTAAACACATAGGGTATAATGCTAAATTCAGTATTACCAGTATTTTCAGTACACATAGTTACTTATGCATAGGTGTCAAAAAACTCCCCCGATAAAATGATAATTAATGCTTACCTTGGTTCTCCATCAGTGTTTTGATGTGCTCCTGTAGATGCATATATTATCTCTCGGCCAATAGTTTACACAACTCAAAATTTGTTTTCTACATTGCTGCTGTTGAATGACTATTGATTTAGAATGTAGATTTGTGTTGGGATATTAGAGTAACAGCAAGAAAGTGAATACATGACATTGTACATTGTACAATCAATTTGATATCTGCAATTTGCCCATAAATGCTAGAAAGTGTATGTAATTGCATGACTGTTTATTTTCAGGTATGATCTGCTGGCCAACAATGCCATCCTTGCTGAGGACAAGCATAAACCAATGTAAGATAATGTGATGTTATGTTTCACTTTAATATGCCAGTGATAGGTCTTTATTACATTGTTTAAAAAGTATATTAGTTTTTCTTCTCTTTGGAATGAAGCTTTACTGTAAATGAGATTATGTATATAACTTTGCATGATAGGTAACATTTTGAAAACTACTTTATGGCGATAATTGTACTTTTCTTGAAGTTAAAGACGACGCAAGTATTAATCTGTAAAATTTAATTGTGTCCTCGAACTGCATGCATTAAAATATCAGCTGCTATAGTTTGAATGCATACACAAATAGTCATATTTTTATTATACCCCTGCAAACAAGGTATTTTTTGGAATATATATGAACCAATACTGATAAACTTTACACAGTTGCAGTATACCACCTAAGGATGTGCATGAAGGAAGATAATCCAGCTCCAAAATAGTTTTAAGGGAGATAATTGAATTTAATAAGTTTAATAGTGTGGGATTGGAGAGTATCCTTTTGTGATTAGACTTACAGTTTCAGCTTTATTTATTCTTGTCACATTATATATTTAAATTTAAAGTTGTTTCAAACACAAGAATATGCTAATTAAAAAGTTTGTTTACATTGCCTCTTACTTTTTTTCATGTTCTAAACTTTTGATTTACCGTAATGACGATGTATTGTTACAGGTATCAAGATATGACAGAAACATTCAAAGAGGTCTCCTTTGTACCAGGCGGAGCTACCCTAAATGCAATCAAGGTTGCACAGGTGAGTGCCGTTCACATTTACCTATTGTGGTTGCATTTCTCACATTTACCTATTGTGGTTGCATTTCTCACATTTACCTATTGTGGTTGTATTTCTCACATTTACCTATTGTGGTTGCATTTCTCACTTTATACAATCAGTGTCACATACATTATAGTAAATATATTTTGTTTCATTTGGCTTGAGGCTGTTAACCAACTATTAAAATATGTTTTTGCTAAAATTGATGTTGCATGTCAATATAACAGTACTATAATAGTATAGTGAAATACTTTTTCAATTTACTGGTAGTCTATCAAATATGCCAAGCTCTTGAATCCAATATTCCAAGCTCTCGAAAATGATGTGCATATTTCATCACTCTACAGTTGAAAAGAAAATTAGCATGCCACTCTTTAATACTTGTATTGCTGAGAAAGATTTAATCATACTTGATTTGTTAAAATGTGATTCTGAAACTGTACAGAAAAGTCATAAAGTTCCTACCTGTTTCAGTGGTTAGCAGGTGCAAAGAATGCAACCTCGTTCTTTGGTTGTATCAGTAAGGACAAGTATGGGAAAATTATGGAGGATAAAGCCAAAGAGATGGGAGTAAAATGTAACTGGCAATACACAAGTGAACAACCTACAGGTACATGTGGAGTCATCATTACCGGGGAAAACAGGTGAGTTATCACAGAGGAATGGAATCAAGTTGGAGGAGTTTTGTTTGTATTGTACTACGGTTTCCACTATAGCTGTTGACTGTTTGTGATGTGGTAGTGTAGCAACATTGCACCATTTCCACCAAAATGTTACCTATTGTATAAATATTGATTGACTAATAAGATATAAGGCAACCTTTGAAACTATCTGTATGCATTTATCTGTACACATATCTCAAATTTTGCTGCTATGACCAGTATTAATCTCACTTATGGGTTTTGTTAAGATAAACATTGTTTTTCCCATGTACTACAGTTCTTTAACTTTACAGTGTTCCTAGTTATGAATACTGGTCGTCATTGTTTGAAAGTAACTAAAAAAAGTCCCCAGGGACGAAAAGAAAAATATTGCTGCGAAGAATGAAAGCTCGCCAAATTCTTACTGTTTGATGTATACTAACCAGTGATTAATATAGATGTCATTGTGGTTTCAGATCTCTATGTGCAAATCTAGCAGCTTCAGAGAAGTTCACAGAAAGTCATTTAGATAATCCAGACAATTGGAGTCTGGTAGAAAAGGCATCATTTTACTACTGTGCGGTATGTATGATTAATATCCTCATTGTTGGCAAGGAAAATGTTAAACTCATAACAGATCCTTTATTGGCAGGTGTATTTTAAGAACTGACTGGTTTTCTAGACCATTCAAGAGAATTTTGTTTGAAGGGCAGTTAAAGAATATACTGTAAGTTGGCAAATCTTCGCAACCATATAAGTTCCACAAAATGTACCCTGTGTGTTATTTACTTGTTCATGATTCGGCGATCAATCTTTGTTATTAATTAAATGCTGATTTCTTGAAACTGCTGTTCATAAGTTTGTACTTTCAAAATAAAGCAAAAATATCAATGGTGCAAATTAAATCCAATTTACATTAATTGTTTTCTGAGATTGCCCTGAATATAAGAATTTGTTTAATGTGGTGTTTATTGTTTTCAGGCTTTCCCGCTAACAGTCAGTCCAAGTACAATACTGCGTATAGCCCAGCATTCAAATGATAAAGGCAAGACCTTCTGTATGAACCTCTCAGCACCCTTCCTCTGCCAATTCTTCAAGGAACCATTGCTCAATACTTTACCATATGTTGATGTGCTGTTTGGAAACGAGACTGTAAGTAAACATGATTCACAGCCTGGTTTGATTATAATAATTCTTCTTTTTTATTTTGAAAAACAATGTATTTTTGTATTTCATTTTCTCAAAATATCTTTTAGAAAATACTATGTGTAAAGTAACCTTTGACAGGCAGTGTTCTGCTATAAGCAAGAAGTGTAGTATCACAGTACATGTATTGTGAAGTACAGGTGGCTCTTGTTCATGCTGTGTTTGT
>ENA-OREC01000995-OREC01000995.1-marine-metagenome-genome-assembly--contig:-NODE-995-length-13209-cov-15.394304_pt1 | contig 13209 bp, 5 predicted proteins | sample MGYA00248626_ERZ508543 | MGnify/ENA primary metagenome ERZ508543 (study PRJEB26211, sample SAMN05518279) | marine metagenome | isolation source: Puget Sound, Washington, USA | host: Bankia setacea... | reverse complement strand
TGATGATGATGATGATGAAGATGTTGGTGATGGTGATGGTGATGTGGTGTTATTGGTAGATGTAAGTGTCACACAGTTTTAACTTTTCACATGACTTTTATTAGAACAGTATTCATTCACACCTGCCAGATGTAAAAACATGTTACACATTTATGATGAATTATAGTTTCCCTCACTCCATTAAATTCCATTATCTGACAAAAAGGTTGTAAAATGTGTTAAACAACATTAAACTGCATATGTGACCGATTTCCAAATTCTGGTTTATATTCTGTACATGAATTGTACATATTGTTGATATAGTTTTTTGCCTTTTACGCTTTATGATTCTACATGATCAAAGAATTTTGTGTTATTGTAAAAAATTATCGGCCGGATACAAACCCATTAACAGTGATGTTTGTCATTGAAGACAGTTGTGGAATTTGGTGGAGATTTCAATTCTGTTTCACCTCATTAAATAAATATAAAGAACATCCTTAAATTATAATTTAACTAAGATTGTACATGGAAACATAATAATATAATAGATCATGCAAATAACCATTGGACGCAGTCAGAAAAATAGTTTAAAAACATTTATTTTTAGGGGAAAACAGGAGATGAAACCCCTATTTACTTGGATGATTTACGTAAGGCATTAAAATCCCATGCATCAGTTACCAGGTGAATATAATTAACCTGCGTTAAGCAATTAAGCCGTGAACAGTAAACGAGGTAAGCATGTGGCAATCTGATTTTTGTCTATATATAGGATGTAATTTTGTACTTTATCAATTGATAATCGATCTGCCTTCTTAAACTGCAGTGAATCAACAAGCATTCACAGTAACCCTTCTGTTTCAACTTTTATTTACACAGACACACATTTTTCAAATTTTCCAAGGTTTGTTTGACTACATGTCTAGTATGTATAAACTGGTTCACATGACTAAAACCTCACACCAGACTGCATTAGCAAATATGGGACCACATCAACTGTTTAGTTTTTTAATGCAGATATTATTATTATTATTATAATCTCATAAAAAAACACACAGAAATTTAACAAAACCATCCAAGAAAACCTGCTGTCTGTGTTTATTTATAGTAAATCTTGATAGGATAAATATCTGTTAATTAATGCATTATTTAAATAATCTGTCTAAACAAAAAAATGAAACATGCATCAAAATAATAAAACTGTAATTCTACGTTTTGTAGTCCTGTTTGTGTTGACAACAATAAATGGTTCTTATTAAGGCTGTCAGAGGATTGGGAGCACAATGGCATAGACATGGTACTTTGGTAGTTAAAAGTAGGAATTAATATTCTACTAGGGTTTGTATAAGATAAATGCATTGCATACAGAATTCTTAATTTCACAAAAAAGGAACATTTAGTAAAAACGTTTTATACTGGTAGGCACTTTTCTGAAGTATGTTATGCAACTAATACTTTAAAAACAAGAAACCCTTCGTTTTTAGATAAAATGAATTTACAATGAATTATTAATTTCTTGAAACTTTAAGCAATAGTGCTTTTTAGATACAGAATTTGAAGCAAAAGTAAAAGAAGTTTATTTAAAATATTCTTTACAGCTTGAACATTGGTTGTTGAAGATTTAATAAGAAACCATGTTGAATTATATATCAGACAATTTGAAGAAAAGCTGCACCTATAATCTAATAGCAGATTTGGAGCAACATCTAAGAGAACTGCAATGATCCTATTTCTATTCCCAGTTTCTCTGCAACCAGAATTAATAGTGTTGCAAAAAACAGTACTGACATTAACTATATAGAGACAAATGATACAGATTTGGAATAAAGAGAGAGAAGGCACCCTACCTTGTCATTGTCTTTGTAGTGAACATCTAGTGGTAACATTTTGGGCAGTAATTTGGACCGCTCCTCTTGGATTTGTCTGAAAATAGCAAAACAATCGGAGAGCGATTAAGTATTGTGTCGTGATCAAAATTTGTCATCATAATTTGAGTTAGAAGCATGGCAGTGCCTGATAGTGAGCCAGTTTTATGTGGTATTAAAACACAAGGCTATTAAATCAATATGCTAAAAGAAGACTTGATCATTGATGGGAAGAGAAAACTGGGAAGAAGAGACTTTTTTCTCAAGATAGTATGTATGAACACCTATATATAACTCAAACATCACTATCGTGGAAATCTTAAATTGTTAATAGTTAATCATGTACTGCATTTAACTATTCATATTACACAATTCTCGATGTAGAGATTTAATTTGGAGATTGGTACATCAGTGCCTTTGAGACAATGGTGCACATGTGTTACTCTATAGTTACCATGCATAATATTTTTGACACATAGTAAAATGGAAAACACCTACACCATTTTAAAAGGAAGGATCGTACATCAATTCAAGAATCAGTTATCTAACACTGCATATATTTAAACTACTTAGATCCCCTGTATAATTGCTGTAACACACTACAAAACCAACAAAGTTAACCACTCGGGCCTTCACATGGTTTTCCTTCACTTGACACCGAGACAACCTCATTTAAAATTCCAGTTGTCAAAAGGTTCTGAGCACTGTTTAAACATTGAGATTTTTACTGTAAGTGCGGCAACTGATTCACTTACTCTTTGAATTTCATCAGCCATGTGTCTTTCAATTCTACACTTTTAAACACAGCCACATAGTTCGTTGTTGGCCATCCAATCACAAAGGATTTCTCTTTTGGCCGACTAACTTCAGCTATGTCATCTATACAGTCTGCAATCCATAGCTCACAGACGCGGATACGATGCTTCAATTTGAACGTTGTATTGGATCTGAAAAGAGACAAACAGTACATTCATCAATAGAAAATAAGACATTGGATACATTGTCTATGCACGCTACCTTATCAAAAGTGAACAAAACATGCTCTGGAAGAAAAACTTCAAAATTGAAAGTTGGAACAACCAGTCAATGATCAAAGCAACCAATATCACCTATTAATTGCCAATATAACGTTGCCTTATTTGTCCTTACATAGCAGAGACAAGACTAAATGGGTGTAAAAGGATTGCACAGCTTGGGTGTCTTCATCTGAACCGGTTATTTCTCACTATTGAATTGTATGGCACTGCAGCAAAATCTCTCAGACATCTATTATTACCAATGTCAAGTGTGTTTCAACAGCCCAGAGATGAACAACATTACCCTGGCCAATGTCTACACTAACTGGAGGAGTTTCTTAAAATGGAACAAGATCGAAGAAATTTGTAAACAACTGCGTCATCACATCTTGCAATGACCTACTTTTTTATGGAATTCTTCACTTAATGTTCATTGGAACAGGTATGAGGAGCATTTGCAATCTATCAACATCAAAATACAAAGTTACCACCAACAGCATCAATCCTGTATTTGAAACAAACTTATCATCGGTGTTCAGTTGTTCATGCAAGGTCGTTCAAAAGTGTTAGAAATGCTAAGAATCTTTGACTTTTACTACAGACAGGTGTACTATCACAACAGGTAAATGCCAAACTAAACAAGTACTGTCGATCAATGAACCATTATAGGACTCCACGCAAACCTGTGCCTTAGATCTTTGCTTAAATCTTTTTCCAACACTTGTTTCACTTCAAGGCTGAGCTAGTTATGTATTCCAAAAAGACTCACCTCATTAAAACAATGTTTGCCACATTCCGTATAAATCATTCAATTACATTGTTATCCTGTTTTGCATGTTCAAAGACTTGAGTGGATGTTCTGTTTGCAGATGTTACCATAAAACCTTGAAACAACTTGATGCTTGGACTAATTTGTTAGCATTGAATTACTGCACAAAAATCTTTATTAAAACTTATTTCATTTCTATTCAAATTGTATTTTAACAAATGTAATTACTACAAAACATCTAACTTGATAACTATAAATACAAGATTGAGAGGACTTTTACACACCAATGTATGCATCAGTAATTCAGGTTGAGCAGTATGGGAAGTTTATATTGATGGTATTTATATACTGTAGCGATTGTTAATTAAGGCAATCTAACAGACCCTATCTCAAACAAGAATAGTGGGTGACCTTAACATGCAAAATGATGGCATATATCAAGAGTAACAGACATGTGCTACAAATTAAAAAATCTGTACCTGTATTGACAAATTTACAAAAGTGAAAAGAAGTACAGTAACTAAGTGTTTTACTTAGAATACTGAAATGATCAAACCAAAAACATTCATTGAAAGTTTGATAAAGATGTCATCTCATCCAATTCAGTGCAATAACCTGTAAGCCATGCGGGACTAAGACTGCAGTTCGTTGAAAGCAAAGAATGTTGTCTTATTGATAGTGCATCAAAAAGGTTCAAGTCTAGTTAATAGATGTTCAGGTATAAAATCAGTTTTTAACTTTTCCACAGAAATTCATCTACTTTGTACTTGAGAGGGGTTTTATTGGTATCAGATATTGGTGGTACAAATTAACCCGAGGACTTGTAACCGCCGACCCCCCCTCCCCGCCTCCCCACCTCCTAATATGTCACCAAGATCAATAAGCTTGTGTGGGATTGATTGATCCTTGGAAAAAATAAATACCTACAACCAAGTTCATTCATGAATCAGTTATAACAAATTCTGTGTAAAAAGGTTGACTCTATTTGGTATATAAATGATCGTTGGTGATATAGATGTAGTACTGGAACAGGTGTGGTAATGCAATTAGCCTGTAGGAGAGATGGGACTCCAGTTCACAAATGTTGCCAGGTGATGTACAATTTATGATGTACAGAAGAACATAGCAGGGGGTGAATGCGAATGAGTTCTATTGGTTCTTTTTTTAAAAAGCAAATGCTTTCGCTTTTATCTCCTAGATAGGATACCTCATCCAGTATCACATTATCTTATCATTACCTTGATACTATGGGTTTGGCTCCCTTAAACACAAGATCTGAGCTTCTGATTTCTACTATAATAATCTTCTTTATCTTTTTAATATATCTTCAATAATCTCTAAGTAGAGTAATGAATAAAATGTCGTACTACTTATTTTATTTAGTATAGATATCTCAGAACTCATAGGACATTAAATGTGTTGCTGTGATACTTCTGCATACGGTTATCCATTAAGCTTACCAGTTGAATGACCATGATTGACCAATGTATTTCAAGACAAGATCATGATGGCATTTCTTGCATTTCAATGCCCTGTAGTACACCTACCAGACCACAAATACAAGGCTAAACGTCTGTGAACTAAATTGTGCAGACTTGCAATCGCCGCGGCAACACGGGTTCAGGAATGTTAACATGCCAAGTTAAAGACGGTGCTATATTTATCGCTGAATATTAGACACGTTTTTTCTCTCTTTAAGACATACATGAGCATTATCTAAAACAGGCATTAATAGAACAGAGGATCCATTGTCTGCATCGTGGCACGGTGGTTACATGCGCTTCCTGGCAGGACATGCATAATTTAGCATGATACCACCTGATTACACTGATTTCCCATAACAGAGCTTGTATTTTACTCTATGAGAGGGACTGGTTTTTAATGCTTGCATATTTAAAAGCATATGATCTTTTGAGCCCAACCCCACTTTAAGGACAGGTGCACATTTTAATTTTCACTGTTTCATATTTCTTTGAGGGAGGAAGTATTATAAAGCTGCTTTGTTTTATAATCAGGATGTTTTTACTTTGCAGAAGAAACTCTGAGCTGCAACAATTTCAAATAAAAGATAGAACACAAAGTTCACTACCTTATATAAACTGACTAAATCTCACTGAGTACTCTTCTTTTAAGTTTGTACCCTGCTCTTTGAAGTTAAGTTAGAGTCAATCAAAGCTGTAGGCACATTTTTGTACCTATATAAATATATAAACCTAAGCGTGTTTGGCATTGAAGGGTCACATATTTATACATCAAGAACAACCCATTTCTACCCTGTATATACTGTATAAAGGTATTTCACGATAGTAAACAACTAAGTGCAATATTTACTTATACCACATACCAGTTTGATTATTAAGCAAAATCATATACTATTTTATATAGGCTTCTATCGTACTTGATGAAATGTAAGATAAATTGATATAAAATAGTTTTTACCAAAATAAAATGCTCAAATTTCAGCCACATAAATCAAATCTGATTAATAACTTCATGGCTGTCAACATCCCCATCTCGACTGAGACGAAGGAGAAGACTGAGACTTTGTTGGGTATGGTAGATGTAACCTGTATCAGGTGTAAACAGACAAACCCACAGCATAACATTGTTCTCCTTACTTCACAACCTTTTAAATATCGGTTTATGGTGATGAAATAGGCAATTAACTTTTATAACTTCATTTTCTATATACATTTTATAATTGTCATAATTAAAAGTTTAAAAAAAATAGGCAATTAGGGTTTTTGTATCTTAATAGATTTAAAACATATCAATCAGCAGCTGGCTTGACATAAACTTGTTTCGAGGTTACTCAACCACAACATGAAAACTTAAAAAACTTTCCAAATGCTGTATTGAGTGAGACAACAACCTATGGAAATTCAAGCCCATTTGGCATATGGCATTTAAAATTTGTAAATCATTCTACAGACTGACCGATTTAGGCAGTTAAATATGAGACCCAAGGCTACCATAACCTTGTAACACAGTTGTACAAAAAACTCCCAAATGTTCCACGGACCACAAACCCCTTTGCAAAGGTCAATGCACAAAACAAAATGTGCCTAGGTTAAGATTCTGCTCCAGACTTGACAAGGTGCCTGAACTCTCTGTCTCATGAAGATTAGAATGACCCTAGCAATAACTGTTACCATTGTCTTCTGGTGAGAAGTGGCACATGTCTATCCTAATGCACTAGATTCAAGTATTAGCCAATGTAGGTGAGATCACTAGCACACTGAGAGACAAGTACAAACCTAATCCAATGTGTCCTAACTGATAATGTGATGTAACACTATTATCACCCGTAGCCTAATTTTGGTAACCTTCGATTACCGTATTTTGTCTGCATAACCTTCGATTACCGTATTATGTCTGCATAACTGAGATTGTAGGTTAAGCGACATGTATTTTGCTGGAAAATGTCAGAAGTGAAAATTGTTATGACAAAGAGCAGTTGCATTGTCAGACAATAAGCTAGTAGGCATATCGTATCCTCATAGATGAAGAGCATGAAAGACAGCGGCCATCAAGAGTAAATATGGCTATGTAGAGTCTGGTGACAGGCATTGACAAGCCCACGAGTGTCAATTAGAACTCTGACTCAAGTGTATGGTATCTGTGCACAGGACTGGTGACGTTATAATGGAACTGTGCAGCATTGTACCTCAAGACACCATTGCAACAGTAACAAAAGATTCCAGCATGCTGTTTATGACAGGTGTACTTGCAGACCCAGACAAGCACATGTCATTATACACGTATATAATCACTATGACTCACTATTTCATCTAACTGCTGGAATTGACTATCTGTACAATGTTAAGCCAATGGTCAGTCATGATGATGCTAAGGTCACTAACCAAGTACATACATATTAAACGCTTTGACCATTTGACTAGATAAATGATTAAGCATAACCTTAAGTAGGTAACACAATCTATAAGATTTTTTGCTGAAATAATTTACGTCAATTGATCAATTGTGGGTGATTTAGAAAATTGGTCTTGTTACCACATGTGTTATCCACAATTAAAGTTGTTATGATAAATGCGTTCAAGGCTATAATTAAAACTCATGGTCAAAATGCAAATATGCCGACAACAAAATATTCAAGCGAACATTTCGGAGAAAAAGTCAAGATTTAATAAAGTGATTGACAGGTGATCACATGTGCTAGATACAGTTGTAGTTTTATAACCATTCATTAGTAGGTTGATATTTCTTTCACATATTTCATTTCCACTTGATGTACATTCATTTAGTTCACACAATCAAATATTAAAGAATTACCTATAACAAAATGTTACCCAGAGAGAGTATACCTCCCAAAACACAGTTACTTAAGTCAGAAATAACATTTTGATTTCATAAAAATAAATTGTATAAGTAAATACGCCCATCAGATATAGTTGACTTACAAAAGATAAATGTGTTTCACTCAATTTAATTTTTAAAATTAAAAAACATCATATATTTACCTATCATAAAATGAAATCATTTCTTAATTAAGGTTAATAGTTAAGATAGTTATGGTAAGTTTGTATTTGTATTGCATTATAATTAAGGATCCTTTGATTTGGTCTTTAGTCAGTAAAAGGTGATCATTTATTTGTTAGTTTAGTTTTTTCATTTTTATTATACAAGTGCATTTATATATCTTTATCTTATTATTTATCAGCCACCCATAACAGGTTTTATTTATTTAGATAGAAGTTGACATATAATTTGTCAGCCACCCATAACTGGTTTTACTTATTTAGATAGAAGTTGACTGAAGTATACAGTGATATTTGGATGAAGTGATTTATCTACTCCTAAACTAGTCAGAACATTCTACCCTATAATGGAAGGCAGCACAAGTGTTTTTCTTAACACACTGACTTACACATTTCAATAATTCAGTTATATTGATAAAAGGTAAAGATTGACTTACTTTTGTTTGGCCACCAACAGTAGATCACTGAACAGGAACAAATATCTGTCCTGTGTTTGCATACCCTGGAAATTAAAGACACATTATATAAGCATGTCAGACACCTGTACATGTTTTAACTATAAGAATGACACAGACTGCAACACACTTCAGGCTTACACAAATTTAGCATTGTCATATGCTTGAGCAACTTTTAATTTTGTCGTAATTTGACAGTTCATTTACAACAAATGAAGAAATTAAAAGAACACTCTTTCTGAGATTGTATATGACATACTTGTAAGTAAAATAGTTTTAAGTGATGATCATGTAAGACAACTCACCCTGATGAACTCGACATTTCCCTCCATGAGGTACTGTCGGTTAAAATTGTTGTATTGCCTTGGCCGGAATATCTCGGCATCTTTCTTTCCCATACTGGCTTGTGTCCTGCAAGTAAACAAACACTTATATTGGAAGATGCTTCGATTGTTATAACTTATCATGGAAGTTTAAACTGTACATCAAATTAGTGCTTAAACACTGTAATGAGCAGAATAATTTAAAAGTGCTCCCTAAGTTGGTATCATTACCTTTATAGTAATACTAACGTTAATGTAAGACAATTGCACACATTTTCCATATAATAGGCAGCTCTCTGAGTATAGAAAGACAAAAATAGCAGAATCAACGTGTATCCTTGAGTAACAAATTCTGCCATGTATGTCCATGTTTCTTTGTAGTGTTACTGGGACAACAGAAGCCTAATCAGTAATGTTCTACAAGTGTAAACTCTTTATACAAACATCAAGTAGCCTTTGGTCATCATTTGCTTAGAAGTCCCTGGAGTATGCACATGAAAGGACATTCTGAACATTGTAAACAAAGTCTCTATGTGTTGTCAGAGAACACCAGGTGTTTGATACATAGAAACAAGGTCAAGATCAAAACTAAGTAACCTTGATTATACCACCACCTCAATAACAGGACCATCTAAACATATATCTCTACCATGAATGATTTCCAATAGATAAGATTCTGCTCTTCTGGCCCTAAATTGACAACACAGAACTTGCCGTTAAACCATTTCTGTATGTTAAAAAATGTGTGAAATTGTCTGAGGTCTGTGTTTCGTCCATTGCTGGTTACTTCTTTAATTCAATCGCTAAGCCATGCAATTAAACAGTTAGTTACTACATTTCCTACCTTATTTCTCAGGTTGTCTTTTTTCTGTACTTAGAATGTTATTAAATATTAATATTCACTTTAAATGCACCTTTGACTCATGACTTAATTATTTTAATTCTCCTATTTATTACAATAAAAAAAAATTCTACAACATAATTCTAACAATCATTGAACAATTAGAAAAACCAGTATATACCTGCAGAGAATCACTTTTAATATTTCTTCCGCAAGATAAGTTACAAAGAAAAAGGGGCCATGAGGTTGCTCATGTGCAGATAATCAGATAATCCTTTTATACCATCTCCTGATGTTCATCATCCCAAAGGGTTCAAGGGGTACATGCTATTTTGCTTCTGACTTTCATGTACTAGGCGTGGATGGGACTTGATACTTAGTACACAGTCCCTTCATAGAAATAGAGATTAAATCATCACTCGAGACCTATTTGACTAGCACTTATACAAATATAATGTACCGCTTTAGTTATATTTTATTAGAAATATCATATTCTGTAGCAAAATGATTAGGATTAAAACTGTCTAAATAATTGACACAACAGTCTACACAAACGACAGCACTTTTCAAGCCTCGTTGCACAGGTTTGTTCTATATACAGGCTCTATAGAAATAAAACCCGCCCCACTATTAAAAAAGATTTAACTTTCAGCTTCAACATGCGGGGTCCTGACCGAATGTATTATTAATAACGAGGACTTGAACCATTCAGCTTGTTTCCATAAATGACTCGAAGATTGTTGACTCAATGTACTTAACAGAACTAAAATCCAAACACAGTGAAAGTACGGATACAAAAGTACATCATGAAACTTTAGAGAAGAGACATAAAAATGACAAATATTTTGACTCAAGACATGCACATGAGCTGGGAAGACCGTTTGTGAACTGTTTTAAAGCATGATGTTGTAGCATGATCCAATTAAAAAGCACTTTACAAAATAAATTGCACCAAACAATGTAAATTTGTCATCATTTGGTGCGGTATTTTTCATATAAATGACCACAATTAAAGGACATAAAGCTAGATAAATAGTAGAATATTGTAAAACTTTGTCAAGGGAAGCTGTTGGGAGGGTTCAGCTACTTTCACGACTGACGTACACAGATCATTATCTTCTTAACCTTCTCGTAATAGGCACTTTTTACAATTTGACTAACTTTCTTGATAATTCATCCGAAACACTCCAATTAGGGTTAAGGTGGATTATCATTCCATTCATGTGGCAAGCTACGCACATGTTTAATGCTCATTCTACCACACTTCAATGTATTCTATCAAGTCATCATTGAACTGATTAGTATAATGTTCATGAATGACAGAAACATCCTGCTTTTGAAGTACATCCATTAATGTGTAGACTGACTGTTAGTTAGTACAAATTACACTTCAACACATGTTAACTTTTATGAATGAGACACAATAGAATGCAAGAAAAATCAAAGAAAACATTAATAGAACATGTCCAATCAAATATCAAAAACTATAAATTCAAAGTATTCAAAGAACTCAACAGAATAGAAGCACAGAAGACAAAAATCATGCCTCGACTATTTATCATTGGGACTATTGTTCCAATTGTAATACTCACTGGTATTTTTAGATTTAAACATTTCAAATACTACAAATACTTCACATTAAAAGATAGAAATGTTAGAATTCTGTGAGTGAAAGTTACCATATACAGGTGTAAATATAGGTAAGTAGCACATGGCTGTCATTTAGGGGTCATTATGTTGCCGTAAATACCTGAACGAAACCCTGTAACTATGTTAAACGTTGAGTCAATGATTAATGTACTACTACAGTCACATGTAGACTTTTAAAGTTCAGGTTCTCATGTTGGAATGACAATCATGTAGGCAACAATCTTGGTTATCTTTCCACTATGAACTATCAAACCTAGTTGCAGCATCTATGTTTGATTAATTAATGGTTTCTTGAACGCTTTTTGCTACAGAAAATGAGGTTAATGTTCATGTTAAAAAAAGGGTTCTCACAAACGTCAGGTATTGATTTATCGAAATCGTCCAACAACAATGACATCTTCCCCCCAAAACGAACAACTAGATTGCGAGAGGCTTTCTTTAACCTTGATAAACCGGTCAGTCTTAATCAACATTTAATTACAGGCTGACATAATAGTATGTACAATTACTAGTTAGTGTGTGAAAAAACATTTTGTAGACAACAATTTGTACATGTAGTTAGGTAGCTTAATTTGTATTATGATTGATAATAACAAATGATGTCTGTCCAATTTTAATTTCCTACTAACCCACAACTTTAGAGGGTGAATGCTAATAGGGGATCTATCGACTATGTTATTCCAAACTTAATAGCACGTATAACACTTTGTCCTTCAACCCTCTAACTGTTAGTTTTGAAATCCAGCCTCTTACTTGAAAATGATGCCCAGTTTCAATTGCATTATTTTATGATAATACAAGTGAGTACAACCCCCTTTTTTGCCTATCCCAATTTCTTACGTAAGTTTAATTCATAAACACTTTCTAAAAAGATTAAAATTTTATGTAATGATGTTTTCCCCCCAAAAAAATCTAAACAACATAGGTATTTTTTTTGTAAATCGTGATTGTGAAATTTTAGTTGAATACGTAATGAGATCAAATCATTTTTGTAAACATATGCAGACAGATAAAAATGTATATCAAATGAAATCAGAATTCAATTATAACTTACATACCTGATTTTGCCTCCTTTTTAAGACTGAGAAGTATTTATCTGGACCGTAATTACTTGTTAAATAGATTAAAAACAATCACAGTTTCATAAATAGAATCATAACACACACACATCGTAACATGTTTTGTATCAGACATTTTCTATATAAAAAAGAGTCAATAATTTGCTTGTACTTTTGCTATAGCTTATGGATAATCTTCATTCGTCTGTACTGTTAAACAGCAAAAATTGTTATTGTGAGCGAGTATCTATAGAAAGGCTGAAACAGTTTTCGTCCAATTAAAAATGTAAAAATTGAAATATACCAGCATACTTCATACAAGATGCCTTTTTATTGTACTTATCGCATCAATTGTTTAAGAAAACAATCATCCTAAGCCATTCTTATTTCATTTTAATTTGATGTTATGAAATTATAATTGTTGTTTTGTTGTTGTTTGTATATTTAATGCAATATCATCATCTTTATAATACAAATGAAACTTCATGTATTTCAAGGTGTTTAATGTGTGTCAGTACAGTTCACAATTTATAGGCATGTCAGTTTCTTTAGATCGGAAAGCATGTTAAAATTACCATTCTCAATGCAAGCTTTAAAATTTAACAGTCTTGAGCATTAAATTCAAAGATGTATTACAAAACTATTTTTATAGCAGTCAGATTCTTTGGTCACACATTTTGATAAACCTGATGACAATGCATATCACTAGAGGTCAAGGTCAGAATGGGTGAATGTCAAGGATTTGTATTGT
>ENA-OREC01000994-OREC01000994.1-marine-metagenome-genome-assembly--contig:-NODE-994-length-13211-cov-12.819248_pt1 | contig 13211 bp, 10 predicted proteins | sample MGYA00248626_ERZ508543 | MGnify/ENA primary metagenome ERZ508543 (study PRJEB26211, sample SAMN05518279) | marine metagenome | isolation source: Puget Sound, Washington, USA | host: Bankia setacea... | reverse complement strand
GTTGGTTGGTTGGTTGGTTGGTTGGTTGGTTGGTTGGTTGGTTGGTTGGTTGGTTGGTTGGTTGGTTGGGTTGTTTGGTTGTTTGGTTGTTTTGTTGTTGTTGTTGTTGTTGTTTTATCGTATATGTGTCTACTATTTTAAGTGTGGTTCTCTAGACTATTCTACTGTATGGTATTCGGAAAGGGACAAGTACACGTTTTGTATTAATACGTCAACTCATAATTAGTCTATATAATTATATGCACTATCCTGTTTCCAGATTTGTTTTCCGATCATAAACAGCGTTTCCACACCTGCTCATTTGAGTATGATGAACGTGATATCTAACAATACTCCCACAAGACCAAATTACGAAACGCAGAAGACAGTTCAGGGTAGAAGTACGCACATCTAGTGTCCGATATGCACTAAGTAACTACAACGGCATTATATAGTGTTTATCCAACGTGTCAGACAAATATACTTCATGATTGGCAAGAACTAAATACAAATCTGAAATACCGAAAACCCAAAGTTGAACAACCGTTGTCTGATGTAGGTACACACAGACCAAAGTAGAAGGCAATTATAACTGGGGTAACTGCTTTCATGAAAACCAAGGTTCAACAATCTTCAATGCATGTCCCTGATATTTTTAGTATATTATTTGGTATAATAAGTCGAATCATAGATGTATGTTGCCTTTGAAATTGTTCTGAACACGCTAAATAAAACCTGGACCTTGAAGAAGCAAATGCATGAGTAAGCTACATAACTATTGAATGAAACACTGAAGTTCATTTGTATACAAAAGCGACGTTGGTTGTGCACCTCCTTCTCACGCTGGCAGTATGGCCACTACAAAACCAAGTCACGTGTGCATGCAACAAAATGTAAACTTTGAACGTGCACATTTGGGTTTGGTTTCCGTCTGCTTCCCATATGGTACATTACGACAAAGGCGGGTTTTTTATGAATGCAAACAACAGCATATGCCGTTCGACTATGCAGTACTTATATTGCGTGTAAAGGTTTTGGGACATAGTTTTAAATTACCTTTCCTAAGTCGAAGTGGTAGAGACAAACAAAAACAAGGATATAGACCTCTGAAAGAGTTGATGTGTGCATTCTGGGAGAGACCTTTCGTCGCCAGGGTTTGTAAGAGACATGCGAAAATAACAACAATAACTGCTATTAAGAGACCGTAAAAGGATAATAATTGAAGCTTTCTGCTAGTTTGTTTTAACAATATGTATATCATTTCCGCCGCAAGGACATTCTCTATTCGCGGAAATCCATTTTGGTTTCTCCTGAGTACAACAACGAGGGTGTTAGCGATATCAGAAAAGGTGTCATTTTGTAGAGACCTTTGAACTTTGTTCACTGCTTAAGAAACAGGTGATTGTGCTGTATGCGATATAACAATTCTAGTAGTTGGTCTTACTATGTAGTATGAAGTGAACATCTAAGACATCCAGGCATCTTTGGTTCATCTTTTAACCTCTGTGATTGTATTGGTTTCACATGTGCGAGGTGTTCCTGTATAGTAATACCACATTGTTTATACCTGTTACTTTTAATACTTAAACTATATCTTAACTTCTGTGATTCTGGTTTCAAATGTGCGAGTCGGTTCTTTTTAGCATATTCCACAGTGTTGATCCCTAAAATGTCGAAGCTTTAGTGCCTAAGTACTGAAACGTCCTGTCTAGTATATAATGACAGTGGTCCCTTGGGGCTCAAACAAAAAAGAGATAGTCTGCATCGGCTTCGTCTGGTTCTTTCAAAGTTTATTTAGTTGTGCGTTGTGTGGCTGGTTGTTGTTTATTTGTTAGCTGAAATATGTGTTGATATGTTGGATGCTTATGTAATCGGGTTTTAAATATAGTATCAACATCGCTGTATTTGCATATTAACAGAGTTCATGTTTACATTATATCAAACATGATCATGGAGTTCGTGCTCCTGAGTAGTGTACAAACTTGGTATCTTACACGTGTACATTGCAAAGTTAATTAAATTGGGTCAGTGCACGAGTTTCGAGCTCCTTACAAACTTAATGCAACGTAATACAAAACTCAACAGTTTCATTTCAACTGTTTATTCACTTCGCAAAAAGGGTCAGAGTTTAACTATCTGTGCGTCTACGTGTCATACCCATTGTCATTGTTTTGACATGTCCATTACAATTGGCTTTGCCATTGACATTGTATTTGGCATTGTCATTGTAAAAAGCATTGTCATTGCATTTGGCATTGTCATTGTATTGGGCATTGTCATTGTATTTGGCATTGTCATTGTATTTGGCATTGTCATTGTATTGGGCAATGCCGGAGGACATGTCTATGTAGCTTTGTTCAAATGTATGTTGTCGTTGTTTGGATATTCGTGTTGCTAGTATAAACGGATTGGTGCATTTGGTTTGGTACAATTTATGGGTGCAGTTTGTTTGGTGCATTTGTCTTTAGTCAGGATGCACGTGTATCAGCAGCAGGTATTAAATGCAACCTGCACATCACTGTTCAATTTGGTTAATGAACTAGTTTATGTTGTATTTTTGTTTAGTGAAGCGTCTTAAACTCTTAAACAATGGAAAATAGGTCGAGTTTATATTTTAATGCCTTTTTCGCGTCAGAGTTTTAACTAGAGGATCTGTTCTGGCGTTGTTTAAATTGTGATTTATGTTATCTCGAGAGGGTTTTCATGTCCTATTGTTCCTGTAAATTTGTATGAATATCGATTTTTGTTTGTTTTTTTGCTAAATGAGTTTGTGTGGTATAAACCTCCCCGGGTGAGATGTGTAAGAGACTGTCAAAGAGATTTCCAGTTTTGCGTGTTTGTGATAAATGTGGAATCCTTTTAATATTAACGCCTATATAGTTTTTTACCCACAGCATCCCTTTAAGATAAACTTCATGTTAATTTAATGCTATACCTTGTTTATATATAATCACAGTTTCTTTAACACAGTAGTCCATGTTAAAGAACGACGTTGAAGCATAGAATTACCTAAAACTGAGTGTGAGTAAAACTGAGTGTGAGTAAATTTTCCATATCGCACCATTACATTCTTAACATTGCACCAAAAGTCGCTGAACAATTTAAGTAAGAATTGTTTCGTGAGCTTGGTTTTAAATGTAAATTAATTTAGCACCACTTTGGTGAGCTTTAAATTACTGTTTATTAACTTAGCACTTCTGTCATAAACTTGTATTCGCTGTAAATTAACTTAGCAGTTCTAAGGTTGACTTGTATTGACGTAACACTGGTGAAGTGGCTGTATTTCAGATAACTCTAACGTACTCATTAATCGCTATCTTCTTACCCAATGTAACGTGTAAGCATGTCCACACAGATGGTGCATAGTTAGTTACAAAGAAATTAAAGAGTAAAGTTTCGCTATTAACACCACTCGATATTAAGACCGGTCAGCTGTTAATGCCGTCCATTTTGTGTCCTAGATAAGTATTTTCAATGGTATTGGCTCTTTCTGTTTATTATAGAGCGATTTTATAAGAGGTACTTCACCGTGTTATAACTTAAAACAATATTGATTTTGACATAATGCATGTAATGCTATTATCTGTAGCATGTATAGTTGATAAATACCACGTACTACTTTCTGACACATCGATGGCAAAGCTACCAGTGATGAGAATTTAATGACAATACTGTAAAACAAAGAATCATTATACAATAGCTTGTGTTCTAGTACTTTTATTTTTAATTACTTTCACTGTTCATCACGTCCACGTGTTTGTGTATTGCATCAATCAGTATCCTTTCATATATCTGTACGTGGTGTGTTTGATATTACATTTTTTCTGTCGTTTTAATTGTGTTACCAAGCATATAGTGACCTTGATATTTAAAAATGCAATCTCCTTGAAAAAGACAATAAATAGGAATTTATTGACAGATACTCGCAGCTCAGAATAGTGTCTATCCTGGAAGTGTTTTGTTTTAGTATGTGGTTACAAGTTCGTGCCTGTCTTTGCAGTTTTGTTTCTGCAAAAGTATTATTATCTGTTCGTCAGATTTTACTTATGACATTTTCGGAAAATTTCAGAAAGTGATTTAATGGTGTCTATGGTCCTACTACAACCTGGTAATGTGAATGAATGGATTTGCATTAAACACATTAAAGTTTAAACTTATAATGCGCTGAGTTAGTCATTTAAAATACGTTACCATCCTTAAAATTGTCATTTGCGTATATATAACATTGAAACACCCAGGTAAGAGAGAAATATATGCCGGAATCATAAACTAGCTTTGGAGTAAGCCATATATACACATACGTTACTCAAAGCAAAATACGTTACATTTCATATTTAAAGTAGCATAACGGTAAAGTATCTACCAAATGATTACTGTCAACTACATAGTCAAACGTAGTACATGAAAGCTAGTGACTTGTTGTTGATTTGGAATTTCTGGTTTGTTAAATATGTAGGACATTGGTGTGTAAAAGTATGGGTGTATGTTTATAAAAATGTTGTAATGTACGTTACTTTTATAAATTAAGATACTTAACCAAAGTTGAATTGCCAGAAGTGCAGAAGGTATTATCAGATGCATGATTATTATCGCTGTATGTATGAATATTGGGTGAGCTGTTTTATAATCCTAGTTGACTGTGGCTTTATGCAATGTTTGTAGAAGAAAGAAACCTTCGTTGCAATGAAACAAGAGAGCCACCAAAACACAAGCCATGTTGATTAACAATTTTGTTTCGATGAAATACTTAATGAAGTCGTAATGTAACATATCATAATTAACTCACGACATTACAAGTTTATTGATATACATGTATTTAGTATCTTTATCTTAATCGGTTTATTCTTATTTCTATAAATATCGATGGTATGTATCGAACGTTCGTTTTACAATAATCCATTTTTTCTAATCGATAAAGATAAAACTCCATTACTCCATATTGTATATTATGTAAAGAAATACCACTGTTTTGTGTAATTTAAACCTGTATTATATAATGTAAACATTTTTCATAGAATAAACGTCCTTGCTGAAATGAAAAGATCACATTTTGCTTTTTGCAGGGATGTAACTTGGCATTCACGATATTTTTCTCCGATAATCTGTAAACAGTAACAACACGTGCTAAAGCTTGTCAATTAAGCGAATCGTATATACATGTATATCATAATTATTTGTGAGTATTTAGTTCTCCAAATGCTTCTATTTGGCTGCAATTGTTATGAACCTAAAAGTATCATTAATTAACATAAGTCATGCTCACTCTAAATGCATTACCTATGATATACAATGTTCCAACGTTCCTTAACTAGAGATATGATACGTGCAATCAGTCCGCTATGAGGTCCTACTAAAGGCATGATCATCAAATTAAACATACCAATATAGTTGTCTATGACTAGTTTGTTGTCAGAACAATATGGTTCCAGAAGATATAAGATTAGACTTTAATTGGATGTGTTTAATGTGTTTACCTTTCCAAACTGTTGAACAGATGTTGAACACACAATTTTCTTTAGGTTTAGTCATTAATCACAGATGACATTTACATACTTGAATAAACTCTTGAATCTTGAATCATTCTCAGATAATTAGTATATGTATTAGTTTGACAATGTTAACATTATCATTAGTTAAGGACATATAGTGCCTACCATATGAACCTTCTTATATATCAAAAGAATGCTAAATACTAAAGAACCAGAACACTGTAGCGGACATGTGTGCAATAAGGTTTCTCGTCGTAGCTAAAAACTAGAAGCAACTAATAGAAGGATATCTCTCCACATTCAACACATCAGTCAGATTTAAGCTTATTCCCAAACAAGTATATTCATAAAGCAGATTGTTTAGTCACAATAGGTAAACTAAATACACTATGTTATATACACTTACCGGTTTGTTCCTGTCCTTTCGTGTACCGGATCGCTGGCCCTTTCACTGCGCTAGAATCATATAGCTACTCAATATAATCCAGATTTGTTCCACGCTCCGAGAGAAATCTCCGTAACAATAAGTAATCCAGCAGTTAAATCCCTTAAATTATTTCAGATCATGAACTCTTACGTTCTTATACCGTACAAGTTCTACTCACATTATCTCTAACGCTAGAAACAAGAATTGATTACCATTCTATATTTATTGACTTTTGTGTATTTTATTACAACTAAGTCACTGATATTATAATAAATCCGATTACAGCCAACGACAATGTAATCAATGATGTTGAACTAGTTTACTTAATTATACTACTTCAAGAATATGAAAACTATTTTAACTAAAACATGTGCCACGTACAATGTATTGATTGGTGTAATCCAACTACAAATATGATTGAATTAACAACTGTAATAAAATTAGTTAACGTTCCATAACTATGGTGCGCTTTTTCTTGAACCTCGTGCGATTAACCGCCTTATTTCAACACAGATTTTCCCCGATACGTATCACATAATTAATCCGTTTCAAAACATTAACAATCAAATAGATGCTTGCCTCAAAAGGAATGATTTTGTTCACCGACACGTAATATACTAGGAAATCATATTTATATACACTATAGCTCAATTCACACAAACTGTATTATCATGCTCTTCCTCCCCTTTTATCCGAGCGTTAAATGAGCTATTGTATTATAACTCGGTAACTATAACCCTTATCCATGATTTGCCGTAACATCCCTTGAACAATGAATACAAACACCCAAGCTCGAAACACATCCAATATTTCCCGATCTCGCGTACTATACCAGTCTCTACTATGACTACAGAAGCTTGGAAAAACTAATAGATCTATATAAAGGCTAGCAAAATAGGGTTTCTGCTATAGATTTGTGAACACACAAGGAACCAGTTTCCATTAACTATTTTCATAATTCAATCACAGGATGGGGCGGGAGACCTTGTCGACCGTACTCTTTGGGTGTAATGTTTTTAGCATGTGTGTATTCTCTCAGTATCTTCTGAAAGCCATCTTGAAGTAAAGAACAAACTTAAAGTCGCATTGATAAATTGATAACTCATCGGCTATGAAGACTATGTCACACGGACAGTTCGATGAACCACGCTGTTCCATAGGTACTATTTTCCAAACATACGGATTTAAGATACACGTCTGTTTCTACGAATATTGTTCTTTGGTGTTTCAGCTTTGTAAAAGATAACATATACTAGAACGGAACATAGGACATCGAAGCGGCATATCGCATGTTTGAGTCGCCTTTGCAGAATCTGATATTGCCGGTTGTTGAGCCCGCCGGCTAGATAAAGAATTGCTATCAAATATATCCATTCCGTGTACTTGTATATAGAGAAAGAGTCAAGATACACGCGTACATAGAGAAAGTGAAGGAGCGAGTTCATTGCAGTATTGGTGGCGCTTCTACGTTTAAGTTGTTGTTTCAAATAGCTTTGATGACATCTGTTCAACACATTCAAGGGAATACTACATGTCGTTGATAAAGTGTAATGTCTATTCCCTAATAGTGTATGCTAGCGCTGAAAGATACAGAAACGAAATAGTTACATTGAAGGGTGACATCGAAAGGGATTTACGAACTGTTGAAAATAGAAGCAGATAGGACATTTATACATTCACCCCTCGACATAGCGTTTCCGATTTCAACTCGACAACATAATGAGCGTTTTCAATGACAAACTCAAGCTCCTGCCGATATTTCCCAGTCTTCTGTTAAAACGTGATAAGCAGCATTGCACCAAAAGAGCGATCAATTATTTGAAGAAATATGATCTCAGTTTAACTATTAAACTCGAGAGAAAAAATGGGTTCAAAAAGAGAACATTAATTGTTTCAAACGTCCCAAGTGACAAGAGCTATACAAATCAGAGGAACGTTGTGTTTTTGTTTTCTACGATTTCATTTTGGAATTCTCAAAAAGTTAAATGGATTGGATTTTTTATAATTGTTTTCATTGCTATGAGGCAAAAACGGTGTGTCAAGATGCTCTGTTTACATTCATTTTGGAATGAGATGCGTTGGTACAGCTGTTTGTATCCAATGCCGTGTGTGTGTTCGTGCGTGCGTGCGTATGTGTGCGTACGTGTGTGCGTGTGTGTGCGCGCGCGTGCGTGCGTGTGTGTGTGTGCGCGTGTGTGTGTGTGCGCGCGCGTGTGTGCGTGCGTGTGTGTTGTTGATTCAATATGTAATTCATAGGACAAACGTGTATACAGTTAAGTATTAATATAAAGATGATATCATCATGCTGTAAAGACGTATGTATTCACGTCTCCATCAAAGGTGTTTGTATGAACTTATTTATTTTTAAACACACTAGAAAGAAAATTATATCAACTCTATTTGAAGACAGCGTTTGTAGTATTGAACAGTGCGTACATGTTATTCGGTTATTTACCTGTAAAATAGCTCTTAATGAATATGCAAACAATGCCCCCCTACCGTTTTATCAATCGGAACCCACTGGTCATGTAGGTGAACGTTTGCCGAGAAGACCAAGGGTGTTCCGATTGCGTCCCATTTTCAGACGAATGCTATCAGATACAATCGACTGTTTTCTTCTGGCATTGCAGTCAATGATATTACAGCATCAGAATTAGCTATAGATGCTATAATAAACAATGACTCGACACAGCAACATAGGTGCTCGTGACGTCATTGGTCTGACCTCGATGTACCTACAATGTAGGAAAGAGACAAGCGTAACACATCACGTAATTTTTCAATCAAAAATCAACCCCGTCTATTGTAGTTGCCTGTGTAAAGCCGCGCCACCATGCGTGTAGATATTGTCAGTCGTGTCTTGATAACTTCAGAGACGAGTTCTGTCATTTCAACGTAAATACCATCATCTAACAGAATCCATCGGGAGTTGAATCTCTCTGAAAAATGTTCCAACTTCAAATACCGTAATGCGAAAACATCTCTATATGAATACAGGAATGCAGGGGTGGGTTCCGTTGAATGGAAGGTCTGTTACATTTTGTTTACTCTCGCGTCTGGGTACAAATCTACTAATGACTGAAATGAATTAGCTGTCTGGTTGTCGTTTTACAGACCATAACAGTTTTATGGATTACAATGCATGCATGTGTAGCCTAGCGTGGGTAGATTACGAAATGTACATACAAAAGAGGCTGCAATAAAAAGCGTGTTGAAAGCCATATATATCAGATACAAGACGTCAACCTTTCAGTAAATGCTCAATACAGCGAGCTACTATTTGCTAGATGTTCAAGCTTCAATCGAATCTCAGGAGAAGCTCGTCGATAATTTCAAGGCGGATCTTTTTAGACATTGATATGTATATGTTTACTTACGCTGGTACACCCACCCACCCACACACACACGCACGTACGCACGCACACACGCACGCACACACATACGCGCGCACACACACACACACACACACACACACACCATACATACAATGACGTTGTATTATGTATTGGGTATTATATACATGCACATTGCAACTACAAGAAAGTCATTAAACACCTGTCTCCGGAATGGAGAATGATTTGTTACTGTTACCAAAATACGCATTAACTTACAACGATGTAAAATGTTAAAGACTGCTTTAAATCTTGGATACCAAACAGATTGTTGCGAATAAGCATTAGATCCCAAACTGCGAACATATCCTACCATCTCTGCGAACATATCCTACCATCTCTGTGCTTAACACTAAATGTACACCTCACACAACTACTAGATTTTCCTTTCATGCCATTTAGATATTGGTTCACTATAAGGCAGCTCCGTGGTAATGTTACTCATATTTCGTCTCGTTTTCTCGTCGGATAAATCCAATTAATTAAAGGAGAAAGGTTCGCTTCTTACGTTTATCCTTAAATAGCGAAAAAGGTAATAAGTCCGCATGCCCAAGTTTAGACGGGCAATGCGAGTAAAAAGTTCGATCTGCCATCTTATCTATTGAACTACTTTTCCACGTTCTACTTTTAAATAGTCATGCATTTGCTGTTAAAGTGCATTGAGCTTCTTTACCGATGTGAACATTGATTAAGTATTAGAAGCCACATTTCACAAGAACGTAGAGTCCGTACAATATGACCGATGAACCCCTACTGTCCCTTTTTTAGTCCTGAAAAATCGGAGCCGAATTCGGAATGTCCAAAGATGAACGTGTGTTGTTCCTATATCACCGATAAGTTCTAATTGCGGTTTTCGATCAATTGAATCGCATTGTATCAATTGAGCATAGTCCTAAACCAAACCAGATACTAAAACAGATTTTAACACTCCGCTGTTCTGTTACTTTCGAATATGCATATGGATACTTATTCCCTAGGCAGACCTCCAGACTGTCATTCAATGCAGGGTCCTAATTAAAGTTCACGAGCGTTGTAACGATGTCAATACAGATTTCGTCAAGCGATAACGGTGACATGTTCATGGATGATGTCGTTAAACAAGGACTAACTTTAAATAATCACTGTGGGCCAACATACAAAATAAATGATATGTTTTCTCTTTTAACAGACGTCCACTTGATAGCGTGTGTCGATTTAACGGTCACTTGATCACTCGTGTATGTCGCAAAATGTATCATGTTGTCTTATGTTCATTTAGAGCTTATAAGAACAAGGTTCGTCTAGACTGCAATAAAAAAACACCGAACCATAATACCATTGCGTTAGAGTGAACCCTGACTAAACCAACTACTATCTAAACCAGACGAACAAAGCAAGCTAAAAGGTAGGTATGTCCAATTACCTAAGGTATCTTTTAATTGGAGGACATGCTCCGCTAGATAAGGACTTGAGTTTCGTGGTAGCGATTTCTGTGTATCTGAGGATTGTCCGTAGAATTTCAGAATCTATAATTTAATAATGTCGTCTCAAAGAGTTTCTGACCAGTTCCAGAGTACACACAAACATGTACTTATATGTTAACTCTCGGATACAAGGCTCATACTGTGGGATTGATTAAGTTAAGAATTCTAGATTAAGTTAAGTCCGCGGTATGTATATTGTGTGGCATTGTAAGGATTCTATAACACGTCGTGTCTTCCATGAACTAATTATAGGATCTCAATGCGGCGTCAGGTTTCTAAGAAGGACCGCAATAAATGAGTAATGGCAAACATCGTGTAAGTGCGTAGGGATGAAGAAGATGGTGATGCTGTCTTGCTCTGACCCATGACTGACCTGAGCGAATGTTAAACGGCTGTGTGGACGCATGATGAAACGTAGAATATGGGCGGTATGATATCTGAGAACATGTGTTCATTTCCAATTTGATTTATTGTGTCCTCGACCAAGCATTATCGGTTTTGGAAGCCCCCCTGCAAAGCGTGTCGTTTAGTTGTTTTGTTCGTTTATAAATACTCCTTTCACAAGGGTCACAAAATGTACCTAGCTAATAGAACACATACTGTGTAGTTGACGAGTTTCTCACATGAATCAGGGGTTGGTTCTCTTACATCAAAACGTTGTTTCTTAGTACAGAAGTAATTAAGTATAGTTCGCTTACGCCAAAACGTTGGATATGTGTACGCACGTCAATTTGTGTGATCCTTTAAGGTCAACTTGTTGTTTCTTATTACAAACGTCAGTTAGATTGGTTTGCTTACGTAAAAACGTTGCTTCTTGGTACACACGTCATTTGGATTGGTTATACTTAGTCAAAACGCGGAATTGTGTTATTTTATGACAAAACGTTGTATAGTAGTATACACGTCATTTGGTTTGGTTCTGTTAGGACAACACGTTGTTTCTTAGAACAAACGTCAATTGGTTTTGTTCTCTTACATCAAAACGTTGTATTTTAATGTTGAGTCATTTGGTTTGGTTCTTTTATGCCAACACGTTGTATCTTAATACAAAAAGTCAATTGTTCTATTTCCTCACGTAGTTGTATACATGATCAACAACACCGTTGTTCAAAGATCTAGTTGTCAAAGTCACAACCTTGTAGAGGACCCAATCAAGAGTAATCATGCATTGTTGTGCACTCACCAACAGAAACAAGCTCAACGGGTCAATTAAGACGACGTTAGTGACAAACGCAATTGTTTTGTTATATTTCAAGGCAAAACAATGATGACTCATGTGAAGGAACCAGCATATCCTTAGATACTATTACATAATACATAATACAAAGACTCGTTATAAAAAAGATATCGTTTATTGTTACCTTTGAACTATGTAACATATTGTCTTCTGAAGAGAACGATGTTTATAAACAGTTTTAATGAGTTCATTTCCAAGTATTTATGCTCAATTAAATTTCAAAAGACTCATTATTGCACGCGAAAGGCACACACCACTAAATAAACCAACATTTGTTCTCTGAGTTAACAGTCATTATAAATATTGATTTGACTGTTTCACAAATACATCCAACATCATTGGCATTTCTTTCGAATCCACAAACAGTTATGACGACTTTTCAGAGCCCTATTTGTGCATAACCAGAGTTTACCAACAGTCGGCTTCAGTAAGTGAGTACAGGGTTGTTACAAACTCAGGTAAATTTCATCTCTATCTAAGGCAATCTTTAATTTCAGGCTTTAGCTTTCTGTATTCCATCCCAGAAAATAAACTATAACACAAATACAGCATAAACAATAGGAAATCTACAGTTTTAAAGTTGTTTGTAGTTTGATTCTCTTACGTTAGCAAGCTGTATCAAAATAAAACGTTAACAAGTTTGGTTCTCTTGAAAAACGTCAAAACGTTGTTTCTAAGAACAGACGTAAGTTCGTAGTGTTCTCTTGTTTCAAGGCGTTGGTGTTATGTAGGCACTTTAATATCTCGTTTCTCTTACGTTAAACATTAAATCTTCAAACAAACGTTAAACATGATAACTCTCTTACGTCAAAATGTTGTAGCTAAGTACAAACGTCAACTATGAGTATTTGCTTACGTCAATCGTATCTTAGATTAAACGTCAATGTGTTAGTTATATTACGTCAAAACGTTGCATCTAAGTACAAACGTCAAACGGTTTGCTTCTCTTACGTCAAACCGCGGTATCCTTGTTCAAACGGCAAACATGTTGATTCGCTAACGTCAAAGCGTTGTAACTTAATACAGACGTAAAATATATATGTTAGCTTACGTCAAACCGTTATATATATAAATACAACCGTCAATTGTGTTGGTTCTCTTACGTCAAAACGTTGTTTCTAAGTTCAAATGCGTTGGTTCTCTTACATCAAAACGTTGTTTCTAAGTTCAAATGCGTTGGTTCTCTTACGTCAAAACGTTGTTTCTAAGTTCAAATGCGTTGGT
>ENA-OREC01000993-OREC01000993.1-marine-metagenome-genome-assembly--contig:-NODE-993-length-13216-cov-13.534668_pt1 | contig 13216 bp, 8 predicted proteins | sample MGYA00248626_ERZ508543 | MGnify/ENA primary metagenome ERZ508543 (study PRJEB26211, sample SAMN05518279) | marine metagenome | isolation source: Puget Sound, Washington, USA | host: Bankia setacea... | reverse complement strand
TAGGCAATAGATAGTAAAGCTGCAGAATCATCGCCAACGGTTGGTACAAAATAGTGATTTGACAGCTGTCAATATATCATGCAAGTTTTCAAATTATCGTTAACTGTGAATTAATGTGTTCTTATAGTTGGTCCACGGATTTATCGCAAAAAGAAACAAGCTCAACAGTGGTTACTGCATAAACACTATCCATTTATACCCAACGCTAAGCAAAATGTACTGCTAAACGAACCTCTTATCTTGGCGAGCTGGTACCCAGGAAAATACACATTGTATCACTTCTACGCAATACTATTTAACACATCCTTACAAATACACATACAAGTTAGAGTTTTTAGATTACTTAGAAAAAACAAAAACACTTTAGGTACCTGACTCTCATGAATGGGTTTATTTTCATCTCTTCTGCAATTGTAGATGGAATGGTCGGTAAGCCACCCTCTTGCTGTCTCTACAAAGTTAACAAGTATATGTATACACCATCATATTATACAAAACATAATAGGCTAGAGCTATCACTGATTGTGATGGGTATACATGCTTTCTCACTTTGTCATAGCAAATAAGGATATATGAATATAATGTATAAGAATCTTGAAAAGGGGCCATAACTCTTGAAATCATTGGCCGGGGCCTCACAAAAATAATGGCATGCACATCTACACTTTATAGGGATCATGTGTAGCAAGTTTCATATAGATGACTGGAAAACTGTGGAATGAATTTGAGACACAACATATCACAAACAGACCAACCGCCCAACAGTCCAATCGTCTGCTGACTCTAATGTATACCCTAATTTCATTAGTTCACGGTATATTGAATAGGCAGATTTGTATGCTAGATTTTCTTCAACCATCAAGTTGATACATTATCTGGAGTGTTTAATGTTATATATATAGAAACTTTACTACTGGCATACCCTAGGGTGGTTTTTTAAAGGTTGAGAGTCTAATTTGTTCAAATATTTCCATTGTCGGTAATTTGAGAAAAATAGGCCATAACATATCTAAAATATTAAACGTTTGCTAAAATTCAACCAAATTTTCATTATTTATTATCTATTCCAACTCATAACGACCGTCTCTAACTGAAACAGTTTGTTGCAAACAGAATCCTCATTATAAAATAAGATCTGTCTTGCGGTGGCGCACTGCACTCCAACATATTATTTTATCTATTGAATCCAACCAATAATATCAAACTCTATTACCATAAATCATTGCGAAGAAAGGTGGTGGGAAATAAAGATAAGTCTAACTGTGGGCATAGGCCAAGATAGGAAATACCTATTGCAGGCGCTAAAAGGTGTAACATTTTGTACTTCGGAACAATGTTCAGTGATATTTCTTTCTGAAATGCTTAAAATCAGGTTAAAGCAAAGCCAAAGTAATGCAAATTTATTGTTTATTTGACAACCCATATAATTGATGGAATTAGAATCTCAACCTTATTAAAACTTCTTATGTCATCTTCCACTATCTAACCGGTGTTACACTCAAATATAAGAACAAAATGGAGTTATATACTTTTGCCCATTCTACTTTTTCCTTGATATCTGTGCTGTCGGGTTCTACGTGGGATGCATACTTCAGGTTTGCTGCTGTGTACTCATGCCCACAAAATACACGCTGAAATAACATCATAGAAATAACAAACACGGCCAATTGAACATAATACATTGTACATGCTGAAATAACATCATAGAAATAACAAACACGGTCAATTGAACATAATACACGCTGAAATAACATCATAGAAAATAACAAACACAGCCAATCGAACATAATACATGCTGAAATAACATCATAGAAAATAACAAACATGGCCAATTGAACATAATACACGCTGAAATAACATCATAGAAAATAACAAACATGGCCAATTGAACATAATACACGCTGAAATAACATCATAGAAATAACAAACACGGCCTAAAGACATTGTTTTGGTTAACATATCGACTGTTTGGTATATTATTCAAGGGTTGTATACCATTTAAGCTTCTACTGCCCAGTCCATAAACTTGCATATTGCACTCCAAACCATGTTTCATTTGTTATATAAAACCAAATTTATCAATTGGTATTTTTTAATATACATGTATTATTAAAAATAGTAGATCATAACAAAATATTGTTTTTATTAACAAAGATCTAAAATCATCAATATTTTAAGAACATTTCATCTTAAAGAGATCAATTTACATTTTTACGAATCAATAAGCTGCCATTTTTGTTGTAAGGCGCAACAAATCACTGATAAACAATTAATGTAACAAAGTGATAAGCTTACAGTATGAGGGGGTAGTTTAGAGAGTATTTGAATGAGAGCTGTATACATCTGTTCTGGAGTGCCTTCAAAGAATCTTCCACATCCACCACTGAACAATGTATCTCCTGTAATACAAACATAGTGTATACAAGTCCATGGGTATACAAAATGGGGTACCAAACAAAATATAAGCTAGCACACTATGTTAAACAATGACAAATATCCCATGGGACGAGTTTTTAATAAATTAATTTACCCTCCTCCAATTTCAATACAGGTGACATTGTAATAAACAAGCATTTTACTTTACTTTTAGTGTGACAGCTCTCACGCCTAACTATGCTCACAAATAACTAGAAATTTGAGTCAAATCACTAAGGAAAGCCTGTCCTGCACAAATAAATATCTCCATTGAATTATCTCCCTTGATGTTTTTAGGACTGTGGTTATCTTCATGCACATCCTCAGGTCATGTACTATAGCTGTGTTAAGTTTCATTAGTATCGGTTCATTCGTTTACGAGAAAAATGGACAGACCGAAAGACAGATGGACAGAAAGAGTGATTCCTATATATCCCAAAAAACTTTGTTTGCAGGGGAGATAACTAGCACTTCATAATTCAGTTTTAACCTGTTCATAGTAAAGTAATTTATATATTCACAGCGTGAATTGTTTCCACTTTGCTCTTAATGTTAAAAAGTTAATTTCATGATTGAACTTCAAATTATCCACAGGGGAAAACTAGATATCCTTCACGGCAAGTTAAAGGGCAGTTGTGAAAGAGGAACAGTGATTATAGGATCAGGTTCTGTCATCTAATGTGTGAGTAGAAAACTTCTTTTCCTGATAAATACATACATAATTAGATACAGTTTCACCAAAATTCAACCAAACACTACTGAGATGGATGGACGGACAGAAGGACAGACAACATCAAAACAAAGTCCCTTCCGGATGCGGAGATAAAAAGTGAATTTATTCCATGTCAAAAAATGTTACCTGTAAATACAGCTGGCTCAGCACCCTCTCCTGTCACGTAGTAACAAATATGTCCTGTAGTGTGACACGGTGTAAACAAACATTCCACTGACAAACTGCCCACCTATAAGGAAAAATGATTGTCTCATATGACAGTAGGATCATCAATCAATTTATGAAACACTGATTAACATGTATACTTTTAAATGTTTAGCTTAATCAAAAAAAGACATTAGAACACTTAAAGTTTTAGTCTTGTTATCTTTAAATTAAAAAAAAAAACATCTGTCAAAATACTATATTCTTAGAAGTCAGTTGTCCACTTAGTGAGTACCTAGTTATGTCAAGATACAAGTAGATATGCAATTTATAAACAATTGTTAAATGTTAAATAAATGTGGTAACTCTTATTCTAACGTAGACAAGAAAATGCAAAAATATTCCTTTCTGGCACAAATCAACATTTCGTATTTCATTCTTTAGAAAGGTTACATGTTCTTTCTACATGATGTTTTCATTGCTTGTGAGCTGTAGTGTACGCATAAGTTCTACCAGAAAAAAGTGAGAAACCTTTGGAAACATCACATAATACCTTATATTACTAGTGTATTCATCTCAAATGACACATCTCATTGACTAGCTTGTACATTAAATACAGTCAGAAAGGTGTTGCACATCCCCATCAAAGAACCCCATTGTTTCCTTTAGCAAGAAACTTTACCCTCATTGCGTTGTACTGGTTGGTTCCAGGAATGGATTGGAGTGTGATTTCATAATCAAACTAAAATAAATTGAGGGCCTTATGGAAGATTGACTTAAATGTCAAATAAGCTCCCTCGTTAAATATCATCAAAATCAACACCAAAACAATACCTTGAATTGAGACTTATGTTCCACTTTATTAGTTAAGGCACCAATTCTGTCATCTCCGCCATACACTGGTAATGGTCCGGTCTTAGCAATTAGTTTTTCATTTCCACCAGCATGATCCCAGTGATGATGTGTGGTAATGACACTGGTTAACTTCACACCTTCCTCAGCAACAGCCGACAGAATCTGGGGAACATAGCAAGTGTGTGCAACAAATCTGCATCATCTACAGTTTCATCAAAAGTGATGTTATTAAACCAGTAGGTAACACAATTACTTGAAGAATACCCAATCAAAATGGTGGATGGGTTTATAGTAAATAGATTGTGTTACTAAATATAAATTTGACAATAAACCAATTAAAAAACATGCAAATACCTGTACAGTACATCCAACTTACAATCGGTGAATATGTAGTTTTTCAAAGAAAACCATGCATTTGTGATAAGTTTTGATGTGTCAAATGCAACAGAAAAATAGTACAAATGCTAAGTGTTTCCTTTGAAGAATTACCAAGTTCCCGCACACGATTTCTGATATAAAAAGAACACAATTACTTACTTTCTCTGGTTCAACAGGATCTACAGCAGCACACTCTTTAGTTGCCTCATCTATCAGAAGGTACATATAATTGTCTTCTAGAGCTGGGACAAGTCGGATCTTCATCTTTCTCAGTTGGGTGACAGTGCTGTGGTAAGTAGTGTGATATCTGGAAACTGTTGTCAAGGATTAGAGATACAGCGATAGGTTATAATATAGGAATACTTGAAGAATACCATAATCTAGAACACAAGCTGACACTTTGGAATTCGGAGTGTTTCTACTTAAATTTAATATGAAATACAAATACAATGTCAAAGCATATTCATTTATATAAATGCAAAGCGATCAACAACGTTGAACAGACAGCTAATGAGTTAAATATATCAGTTACGAGGGATTCAGATCATGCACTTTTAATAATTGGTTATGTACGCACATGATTGCTTAACTCCTTTTCCTAGAGTAAGAATTCGAGTAAACAGCTGCATTTAGTTTTAATGTCAAAATCTAGTGCACGTACCGGCTGAGAACGGGTTTTGACTATTATTGTCGTAAATACATTCTGCAAATTAAATTGATGTGTTTTGGAGAGAACATACTCTGTCAATGAACAACTTCAATCAATGATTGTTAGAGATAAAGCGTTTCCTAAATATGTTCACGCGCTTTTGTAAAATGTGTCAAGAGCCATTTGTGAATATGTCGTAAAATAGTGACAGCGTATCACCATATTTCAATTACTTTGGGATTTACAGAAAAAAATTGTTAATAAATCAATTATGTATGGTAGGTATATGGTTACCAATTTCTATCTCAAAGTCATAACAACCAATGGGTAATGCTTTCTCAAGTAGATAATGGAATATGTACGTGTTTATGAGTTGTACCTTATTTCGGATAGTATCACTTTTCGGACACTTCTGCTTTAAACGATAGTCATTGATGTGCATAGGATGAAAAGTTCACTATGTTAGTATAGTAACTTAGCATAAAGCATAAATCATCGATCTGCAGAGCTTTAAAAGAGCGGCAACATGTTGAACATACAATAGCGATTTTTTACTATAAAGTCATAAATATTCCTCTTTCTTGGTCACTATAATAGTGTAGAGTGTGTGTGAACATATTTATCGACAGGTTTAAATTGAATGACTTTATAAAAAAAGATGTAAGTTTATATTTCCAGCTTTCTGTCTTGTATTATATAGTACTTCTCACCTATTTTCAATAAGCAGGTGCAATTAGTGTCGCTGGCCTACACTGCCGTAATGAGATACCATCCACACCTTTAAATGTGTGCAAATGATTGGTTGAATAGGTGCCTAGTATGTGTACAAACCAGTGTAACAGCATGTATAGTTTTCGAAAAAAGGACTGCATATGCACTGAACTGACATATGTTCGTAACTGTCGCCAGTGTAAAACAGTAAAATACACAGCAAATTTATTTTACACAGAGTTATAGGATACGAGAAGCATGGGTTTCTTTTTATTTTATACATTGGTACACTTAATTCTATGAATTATTTCTGCTATCCTACATTAGGTGAGGCTGTCGTGTCTGTTTGAATGCGGATAATTCACTGTCGCCAAGATCAGTAACATGTTCGTTACTGCAGCGTTTGGTTGTTGTAGAATCATATACATGTTTTCCCAAGTAATGTTTTACATATATTTGACCCCAACAAACATTGTTTGAAACATTGACAACGTACCAATTATATTGGTTGAAAACGTGTCATCATAAATTGACGCATATCACACCGACACAGAAATTTCATATCAAACTGACATGTTCGTGATGCTCAATTCTTCCACAATTTCGCTTAATAGTTACATAAAGTCCTTATCAATGGTTGGGTAGCTTGATGAAGCTTTACAAATATTAAAATTAGCAATTTGAAACCTCACAATTCTTCATGATCGTGATTTAGTAAGTTCTTTGATACTGAAATGTTTGTTACCACACTGTCAATAAAATGCGAAAGTAAGGAGTATTTGTCTTTTAATGTTGTGATATGTACTTATAGCGTCATATTATACGTTATGGGTGGAAACTGGCAGACTGTGTTGTCTATACACGAATTTGACTTTGGATCTATAGAAGCTTTCAAAATTCTTGGTCCAATTCCATCACAACCAGTTGCCTTTTTTTTAATTTAAAACAGTTATATAACGTTTAACCCTTCCACTCAAATCCCAAACTGCTGTTACCAGGACCTGGTTTTCTCCTCTCTTTTATTCCATCCTCTTGTAAAGCAATATCTCTTAAAACATTTCCATAAGTTTCAAGATGACTGCATGGTACATAGTTACAGCAATACATTTTGTACATTTTAAGATATTTTTATTCCAAAAAATATTGTATTCTCTGTTGACCTGTTGACAAGGTGCTTAGAGGCTAATATCTCTATGTACCTGTCATTGTAATACTAATATTATGCTGAATTTTTTACCTTTTGTTATGTTGTTTTTAGGGGGTTAAGAGAATGCCTGCCCAATATTGAAAGCCTTCCAAATATAGAAACATGATATACTTTGCCCTAGTGAGTAGAAAAACGGATGGACTTGGTCTTACGATAAATTCAGACAGTCCACCAATGGCATTACATCCAGGACTTGAAGATGCTTACAGAAAAATGAAACTACTATCTCGTATGTCGGCAAAGTTTCCAGACAGAGGCTCCTTGTTCTGCGACCCTTACGTCATTCAGTAAGAGCATATTTTGAACATAACTTATTACTTAACTCAATATCATGTTTACCCATTGCTTTCATCAATTTTACTTTCAGTTGTTATCACTACAACATTGTTAACAAAATTAAGATATTTCACATTTATGGTAAGGCTTGTAAAATGTCTCTTGATTATTACACCAGATTGGTCACATACATTAGCAAGTCTTGTCATCCACAGAGTAGATCATACCACAGGGTCTCGCTATTAAAACTGACGCACTATTAAGACCACTTTGTGTCGGTCCCATTGGTTGTCTTAACAGTGCAGCATTACTGTTCTGTTGTTTTTTTTCATTTAAGCTTTCATGTTTTCAATATTTGCTTATTTTCAGTTTCTCATCCTTTGCTGAGCTGACATTTCTTACACTCTGTGATGTTACTTACCCACAAGTTCTAGCATTCTCATACTTGACAGATCTTCACAAAAGTTTCACCAGTTTCTTTGACAAACAAAAAGTTCTTGCTGTAAATCGACCGTTTTCTCTCGTAGACTTTGGTAAGTATTAGAGCAGATTTCTGAAACTGTAAATACATCATTTTATTAGTTTGAGTCTGTGAGAGAGTTGTTTCTATATTTTCTGGATTACAGCACAACTACCAGAGTCCATTTGTCATTTTTCATCATTGTTATACCCCTCGCAAATAAAGATAATCCAGGTCCAAAAAATAGCAGGGGAGATAATTATATGAGCAGGACAGGGGGTATCAATTTTGATTTGACTCATAGTTCTAGTTTTTAATATAGTAGTAATTGAATAACAATTGCTTTTGAAAACATGAACTATTGAAATGCATTATCTGATGAGTTTGTCAGTTAACACTCTTTTCTGTAATATGTTTAAGATAATATGTATGTAACTATAACTTTCATAAGTTTGATTTTTGTGTCTTCAGATCAGCCTGTACAGAAGTTAAAACAAAGATATAACAACCCCCGGTCTCTAAACACTACAGTAGATTTGACAAAGCTAAGTGAAGATCTCCGAATGAATCCATCCTATGTGTTATGTGACGAGGAGTTGAGGCCTGGCTTCGGTGGTCAACCTTCTAAACAACAATCTCAAATCAAGTCGACCATTGGCAAGTTTCTTACATCGTTATTTGCCTATAGGCAGGGTATTTAGGTGACAGCATTAAAGGATATGTCTACCAACTCAGACTTGTTTATGACTCTAAAGGGCCTGTGTATGGAATCTCTGTTAGTCAGACAGTTTGTGTAGCTTCTGTGTTTGACTTTTCTACTTTTGTGTGTTAATCTTATTAGTAACTTGCAATGAAACCATCTGAGTTAGGACTGACTTAGATAAGTTCACTCACATGCATATAAAGAGGTGGCCTGACTCAGTTTGACTCGTAATCTGTCAGTCATGAGCTCGAGCACTATCAAAGGCTCCCGTTGTTTCCTGTAGCAAGAACCTTTACCTTCATTGTTTAGTACTGGTTGGTTCCAGGAACGAATTTGTGGTGATAATTCCTGTTGGAAATGGAGTTAAATGAAAAGAAAAATGCATTTATTACATATACTGCAAGATGATGGTTGTAATAAACAAGTACAAAAACAAGCATTAGATAATTACTGTTATATAACATCTTAATATAATTAAGAAATAAAATATGAATTACCGTTGTATATCGGCTCATTAACAACGGTTAAAGTTCTGATGCGTAGGAATTAACCACGCAGGCTGGAGGCCTAAGTGTTAATAACAAGCATCAGAACGACAAATTGTTGTTAATGAGCCGATATATGAGAGTATTTCATATTTTATTTTGATTCTAACATGATCAACAACAAATTAAAAGGGTTAAACTGTTTGGTACTTTTAGTGCGTGTGGTAGCCGGTTCACTTCCGCTGAATGAGAACAGCCAGAAATACGGACCTAAAATAATAGGTCCATGCCAGAAAGTAGTACCGTTGTATATCGGCTAATTAACAACGGTATTTTTGTTCTTTGTTTATACAGACAAAAACACGGATCATGTTAGAATAATATATATACATGTCTTTGTTTGTTTTTTACTCTACTATACTGATACATATGTTAGTTATATAACCCTTTTATTTTTCTGAACACTTAATATAAAATGAAATTGTTGGTACATGTGTATATATGTATATAATGTAAGTATTTATGTTCTACAGCATCCACCTATATGCGGTTCTTGCCCATGCAGCTGGTGGGGATTGTCTCGTTGGTGCTCTCCTGTTTCTGTGCTCTCTTAAACTTTTCTAGAGGAGTTCATATCATCAGTGATACACATGGACACATAGATGAGGTAAGTCTAGTGGTTCTTATGATACCTAATTACTAGTTTGAGGGATAACTCTGTCATGGTTCAATGTTTAGCAAGAGTGTTCCCCTCTAATTTTCAATGTTTTATGCTCCCCAAGAAATTTTGGGGGTGCATATAGTTGCCGTATTGTCCGTACGTACATACGTCTGTATGCCAGCATTTGGAACTTATGGGCTAATAATTTGCATGAAAACTGTTGGTAAACTCATAAAAGGTTTTTTAGAGGTTAGGAAAAGGTTTATTATGTGTTTAAGTAAGCTCATAAACACATCTGTACCCACAAAATAGCTCACAATATGCAGAGTTGGCATGTCCATACGTCCGTCCGTCCCGCATGCATTTCCGTGCCATTACTTTGTTGTTTGTTGTTGGATTAAAATATTGTTTGGCATAAATGATAGTCATAACAAGACAACGTATTGCGCTTAAAATTCCGGTTGCTACCGTCAAGATCACAGGGCGACCTTGAAGCAAATTCGGTTACGGGCCATAACTTTGTTGTTTATGGTGGAATTTAGATATTGTTAGGTACAATTGATCGCCATAACAAGACAACATGTCGCTGGCAAAATTCTGGTCATTCCTTCAATGTCAAGGTTCGGGGCAAATTCGTTTCTGGGCCATAACTTTGTTGTTAATGGTGGGATTATATAGCACAAATGTTCCACCCTCTAATTGAAATATTACTGGGAGCATCCATCGGTTCAACGATATCCTTGTTGCACTATATTGCATATAAAGTCGAAATTGTAATTGTAGGTTTATTGTAGATGTATGCATATAGATTAATGAAAATTTGCTTAGTACTGGTTGGTTTCAGGAACAGATTCAAGTTTGATTTTGCAACTACATGTATAAATAAATTGAGGGTCTTATGAAGATTGACTTAATTGTCAAATAAGCCCCCTCGTTAAATATCGTCGAAACCAAACAATTATATTTTCACTCATTGATAAGTTAATCTGTTATTAGTTGTTTGTTTTTTGGTCAGATACAGTATTCTTTATTCATAATTCATTTATTCTATCCAAATTGTCTTTTTGTCTTTCTATCGTACACATTTACTTTAAAATTAGATGTATGGTATCACCATTTCATGTGATTACTAGTGAATCACTTAATTGAACTCTTTCTCTCATTTCAGACATTTGACAGTGACCATTATCAAACAAGTGCTACATTCATTGTGTGTTGTTTTCTCTCTTTATACCAGGTGCGTATTATCTTTGTTGCAATAAGAACTACATTTACTAAAGCACTTATGCAAAAAGTAAAGCTTGAAAACTATAATAACAATAACCAACAATTTAACAGACACAATTTTCTCATAAAGTTCAGCCTTATATAATCGACTTTGTAATTTTTACTACGTAAATTTTTGACTTTCATGTGTGTTAAATTGAATTCATTATTTGACAGATAACTGGCACATTATGTATTTGCAGGTATATTTGATATGTTATCCCTTACGGCACAGAAGGTCTATGGCATGTGCTACACTAGGGAGTATTTGTGTATGTCAACTATACCTATACGAACATAGAAGTATATTTGGACTCTGCTTCCATGTGACTGTGGCTTGCTATGGTACGTTTGTGATCATGACTAGAAAACTGCAAGGAAAGTTACCCCAATACACATTATGATGCCATCGAGTTTATATTTCAACATTTTATTTTACCTCTCTGTAATTGTACAGTTTTGTTCTCAGCATTTTGAGCAGATAATTATCATGTTTATTTGATCATTTAGTTAATGTTTTAATCAATTTAGTCAATTTCAATGATAATAAAGCAATGTAAATATGACCTGTATTGTATTTGAGTAAACAAGCATGAATAGACTTATATAAACATCATATGAATAACAACAAGCAAATGTATCTGCTGTATTTATTAGTAGATTTGTCAAAACTTAACTGTAACATTCTGTTATTAAATTATGTTGGATGTTATGACAAACTGAAGTGTTAAAAAGAAAAGCTTCTGTGGCTGCAGCTCTTTTAGAAATCTCATTTATGTAGGATGTATAAATGCACACAGATTTGTATTTTTGAATAGCAAAAGTTTGACCAGTTTATGGAGATATAAGCACCATTGAATTGATATAGCGGAAAACACTTCTCTGTTTGTTACATGTAAGAAATCTCACTTTTATCATGTACGAATGCATGAAGATTTGTATTATTGAAATTGGTGGAGGGAGCAATCATTTTCAATGATGACTTTTTTTAATTTGATTTGATTTCTTTTAATTTGATTTGATTTCTTTTAATTTGATGTTATTTCTTTTAATATTTGTTCTATACTGTTATGGCTTTTTCTGTATGCCAAATTTAGTCTACATTTTGTTTGTAAACTACATGATTAGATTTTCTGAACCAACTTAGATGGCAGCTGAAACTTTAAACCGTTAGCTATTATATACATGTATAAAGGATCTTATATGAGTGGTCATTTAGCATAAACATTTTTGAAACAAGTTAATTGAATGTTGTTAAGAGAGCCTCTGGCAAGTTTATATAAGATAAAGAGATTGTTTATTACGGTATGTACTGTAAGGCCGCCAGCCCAAAATACAAATTCATGTTATAACAAAAAACGAGTGAAATATGTAGAAATGACATACAACACATAGTAATACATCAATTTTGACAATCAAACAAAGACATTACATTATAAACGTGACAAGCCTAATTTTTATCCTGTGACTTTTCAGCGTGCAAAGACCCGGCGCTGTACATGTTTTTCATGTGTTTCTTGTATCTCGTAGATCATGTTATATTAGACTTGTGTAAAGGCTTTGTTACATAGAAAATAAGGTTTAAGGTACGTGATGAGATTAACTATTACCTCTTTTCGTTTGAGGGACAACTCTGTACATTTTCATGAGTGCTCTCCCTTTTGGGTAGGTATTTCTACAATATGTTTATAGTAAAAATGTTTGAATTTATGTTTTTCTTTATTGTTAAGGACAATAAGATATTTCCATGTTTACATAATATTAGACTTTCCTATAACATAGAAATGCTTCAGTGCTTTGTCAATAAAAATGCGCATGTCTATATAAAACATGGTAGTTTTCTTGTTTAAAAGTAATGAAAATACCTACCCAAAAGGGAGACCGTTCATGAAAATGTACAGAGTTGTCCCTATAACAAAAAGAGGGAATTGTACTGTCAGTTCATGCTATGTGGGTACCAAATGTACAACAATATTGTGTTCAATTTACATCAAACTCGAGTTACAAACATGATACATATTCCTAAAATACACATCTTGTTTTATAAGTTGAATGTATTTCTGAAGCTTGTTTCACTGGAACCCTAGGCTTGTTAATCTTCTTCACTGGAAATCAAAAATCACATTCATGGATATTAGATCTACATGTATTAGATTTGGTTTGAGCCTTTATTAGATAAATTGTGACTCAAGACCTGCAGTTTGTTTAAATATGTGCCAAAGACTTCCATATAATATTATGATTGAGAATGAGTTTTAAACGTAGGAAAGAAA
>ENA-OREC01000992-OREC01000992.1-marine-metagenome-genome-assembly--contig:-NODE-992-length-13219-cov-11.500457_pt1 | contig 13219 bp, 3 predicted proteins | sample MGYA00248626_ERZ508543 | MGnify/ENA primary metagenome ERZ508543 (study PRJEB26211, sample SAMN05518279) | marine metagenome | isolation source: Puget Sound, Washington, USA | host: Bankia setacea... | reverse complement strand
GAGGTCATTGGCCTTTGTGGCGGGGATGAAAAAACCGAATGACCACGCAGAACCGACAAAAGTCGAACGCTAAAAAACAAGAAAAAAGTACCAAAAAAAGTATATATGTACACATCTTTGTAGTGTACACACGATTACTAGCGTACCATTCAAAAGTAGTGCCGGTAGGAGAAGGTGATACTTGCTATAGTATATGACATAGTGAAATATAAAAGAAAAAAACCCCGTATCAAATACGCTGATATCTTGTAAAGTTCTTATATTGAGTTCCGTAACATGTATATTTGTGATGACATGTATGCACACTCGTGACCAAAACAATACAGAATGTTTTTTGTAGGTGATACCTTGACCTCACATTCGTGTCTGTCCATATGTTTTATGTTACAGGTAGACTCGTCCCATCTTCAATATTGAATACTTGACCTTGAGCGACTCTTATTGACGTGTATGACAGGCTGATTCTTTTTCGTAATCGTCGCCAACATTATCAGTCACTCTGATATTCGGTCAATCAGAAATCGCACTTTTCACAATCATATTTTGTTCTATTAATTATTTTATATTTAATCATTACGCGCCAATCAATCGACCATTTGTTGTATGCACCCATCAGTTAACAGTTTTACATGTAACGTCGTGTAGGCCCCTTCCCCCACGGGCGCTCTCCGGCGGGACCTAGGAGTACCGGTCATAAAGATGTCCCGGACTAGATATATTGCCTGATTGATGCCGTGATTTATGACCATCCCGGCTATTACAATACCCCTGATATCATGTACAATATGTCCGCCATCCAAATAACGAGATAATAGGCATGATTATTAATTTTCATCACCATTAAATCATGGCAAATTACCGGAATACATAACCCCGGGGCTGCATCAGATACTGGGGAGTCATGGCATGTTCTACAAGCGTCTGCCTAATTTGGAATTAGTCTCATAGCTTTAGTGGCAATTGGACGTTCAACTAGTCAGAGCAATCCATTATACACATACAATTTGATTTCGGTGCAACCTGTTTTTGACATTTAGTCTCCGTAGTCATGTGTATTTCACCGTATTTAATATCAGGGTTTACAGTACATGTTCAAAAGTACTTTCCGTATGTGTCAGCTTATAGGTTTTATAGTCTTGGGTAGAAAGGGTCTTGTTTTTATATTGCTATACCGTTTAGTACACGTATATATGTATATGGTCACTTAATACCATTGTTGAAATGTCATAGTCGCACTAACTTCTTTTATGTACTTTTTAGTGCTTTTATGTTTTTTCCCCTTAATTCTCCCTTAATTCTCTTTACCAATAGCAACACTGCATTTTATACGTTATACAAGTGTACCTACCCAATGCTATTACAAGTACAGAATTGTTTCTATTTTATTTTGCATTCTTTGAAAGTCCAATTTTCATTCCACTGCTCAAACTTCAAACCCTGACATACCCTGTTAAGCCTTTGTTATTACCCTTTTAACACAACCTGTCATAATGTCTCATTAAAGTTATATCATGGATTCATTCTTTTATACTGACAATATCCATAGATATCATATTAAAAAACAAAAACGCACACGTATTGCCGTTCAACCACACACACTTGCAAACTTCAATGAAAAGACATGGCTTCCAATGACGATACACGCCCGTAAGATCTCCTATCACCAGGTACAATTACCAACTCCAGCTTCCAATGTATATTATGTGTGCAGTTGTTAATTTCCCTTTCACAACTTGGTCGGCTTTTCCATGAGAACTTTCACAGGAATATGAAAACTCGTGATCAAAACGCGCAATTTGTGATTTCATCATAATAAAATAATACCCATGGATGACACAGATCAAGTCAATACGTGGTTCATGTATTAGCTGAAGTGTTGAAATGATTACCCTAGCAATTACTGGCGCGGGCAATAATGACGGAGGCTTAATAACAATATATATAAGTGTGAAGCAAAACCATTCGTGCTGTGGTCAGAATCGTTTCCTGAATGCATTAATAGTAGTTTTTGATGGCGTGTAATAACTGTGAATGGCGGCCATATGGGATGAATTTCATGTTACTGATTCATTTGTATAATCAGTTTACGATCGTACCTTTTTTGTGATGAGGTGCAAGAAAAAGCATAACCAGCCCAGACAACCAACCCATATCATCGCCTATCTTTGTAATTCACTACTGGTCATTTCACTTACAGGAATTATTTCGTTTTGAGAATGGACATAGTGTCGGTCGTAGTAAGTTCGAGGGTGTAAAGAAAGGAGCGGTGTGACATGGTGTTTCTATTAACGTTTCAGTGGTTTCTCATGACATTTGCAACAGTGTTTAAAGTTATGTAATCACTTGAACTATTTAGTGTTTTCTGTCGGTGTGGTATAAAGTCCCATAAAGCCCATTGTAATGTCATACGTAAGTTATTCTATAATTCATATATCATTACTTACAAACCAGGATTTTAATTACAGGTGCAGGGTATTTAAAACATTTATATCAGTATTAGCGATGTATTTCGTTTGTCATGTGTCAATAATTACGACTTGAAAATTGCTAAATTGGACTTTGTAATCGGACTAGAACAAATTTGGCAACGCCAATGGAAAGATTGTTATCTAAATTTTCAACAAAGACGTAGAATGGTTTGGGATATTTTGGTTGTAAAATGTTCATGTCAGACAGCACCGATAAGCACTTCAAACAAATTGAGTCTTCAAATTGCAAACGTGACACACAGGGACCTGCGACCAAAAACATATTTTCTAGATTTTACTTAATTACCAAAATGCTCCCGCCGAAATGTTTGATACAGTTGTGTTATTTCATTCACCGTCGCAGAAAGTATGAATTACATATTGGATCTTAAGAATTCGTCAAAATACCACAAACATGCGTGTTATTATATTATAAATACGTGCGAGGCAAAGCACGTGAGTACACGTACACTCGTATTTGAAGGCAATATGCCCGGAGTAACGGTTGTACTCTACATGTATATGTCAACTACTACAATGTACGTATAGTGTCTTATTAGGGATGACTTACATACTACAAAGAAAGGTTCCGCTGTTCAAGCCACTCGATATTAAGACCTCTCGGCTATATAGACCATATGTGTTCGGTGCCAAATATATTATGTCATTGTATTTGATGTCTCACTGTCAATTTGTTATTAAGACCAAATATTAAGATTACGCAGGTTGGTTTTAAAGCGAAGAAGTTGCAAATGTACATTGTAGTTATACTCGTATTATATCCACTTCGTGCAACTCTTAATAGACTTAGAATATATATGTATGTGTACTTCCTTGGCGAGTAATACTAGTACAACCAGCCGTGCACGACAATTAAACTTAAGATAGCAAGACCCTGTGGTTTTGTTGATACTAATCTCTGAAAAAATACTTCAAACAATAATGTGCTTACTAAGATACCCGATTATCTCCACTCATGTTCCAAAACCAACTATCCGATTACACTAGGAACCCAAACCAGCATTTTTGGGCTCGAACCCTTCATACGTGACCCCTCTATCAGATGACAAGCGACCCGAGAGCCCATGGGTGATTTAATCTATAGAGACGAGCCATTTGTTTCACAACAGAACATGAACTAACCATTCGTGCTACCCATTGTTTTAGAACTTGATCAACAAAGATAACATTACGTTTTCAAAGATCGGCGGATTTAAAGTCATTCCTAAATATTGGTCGAGCGTGGGCCACTAGGGACCATCATGTAAGACTTACTACACTACTGTACATGTAAAGGTTTTAAATGTATAAGTCAGTACAATGTTATAAATGAACCCATTAAAGTGGTTCAGTGAATAGATTTAACTTGTAGTGTAAGCCCTCATTGAGATAGTTGTATAATCCTATTTAATAAACCGCCCTCAATAACTCTATTTGAAGTCAAACATTTATTTCAATACAGTATTCAAAGTTTCAACAATAGTTATAAGTTTATAGTGCATTTGCTATTCACAAACGTATAATTGGCTATTATAATTTGATTAAAGAAGGAATTAAAATCAAACAAAAGCAACATACCAGCGAGCATATTCATTCAATGTTTGTAAATAATACAGTACTTGTGAACCTACAATGACATACTTATTTGCAGAGACATTAAACAAGCACCGTTCAAATAAAACACCACACTTTTCACCATGGAACCTCCACTCAAATGTGCATCGTTTGAAAGTATGGACACGTTTTTACTTGACGTATGTGGCAGTCATGTTTGGTGATCCTTAAGGTTGGGGGTTGATGCAGAGTTGCCAAAAGTATTTCAACTATAAAACGATGTCAAATACATCTAAGCCTTGTTCCTGGATTATGAAACCAGTACTGAGCTGCTTTATTCAAATAACTGGAACACTTTCCTACTTGAACACACCAGGATTGGATATGTTGAAAACCACGTGACGTTTTTGCAATATTAAGTGAACTTCCGGTATTGCATCTTTTAATATAACCATTGGAACCGATAAATATCGTTCTTAGTAGAGTATAACGAGTAAAATGTGTACTCATCATGACATTAACATTGAAATAGGTTGGAACCACTAACTTTAAACATATGTTGTCTTAATAGTGAACCGATCGTTATAACTGACTTGTCTTAATATTGAAGTGGTGTAAATATCGAGGAATCGTTATAACGTAACTATTATACTAAGTAGGAAAACACCCACATGTACAGTTAACAATAGCTTTCAACTTAAACAGGAATAGTTGTTTTTTCTCCTTATAGACCAACTGCTGACATTGTACAGTAATTGGTTCACAGTTAATAGACGTTGTTAGCCTCCGTTGTTCACACACATGTAACAATCAGTAAGAGCAAAAAGTAGTCCGGTGAACAACACGACCAGGACCAGACTCGAAAATTGATCTAACAGTGTACGAGTGTTTAATGAGGTCCAAACATATGTAAGCGTTCTAAACAATGTGTGTGGACTTATCGGGAAGCTCAACGTGGGTCTCTTTTGTTGGACGTTGCGTGACCCGTTATGTATCAATGCGCCGTAGGATTAACCTTCTCAAACCACATGTTAGCCATTAGACTAAGCAAACAGTTGTATATGTTTCATTAAATCAGCATAGTTTGAACATGTGTATAGGATACCAAAAGCAATTCTGATTTCACTAAAACACACGTTGATTATATATGTTTACAGTGTTTTTATATGTGCAATAAAATAGTGCTAAAGTGGCAGTTTGTTCAAAAGCAACAATGTAATATAAAACAATATATATATATATATGCGGAAAATCAAACTTCTCATATCATCATGATCCTAATCAAAGTCATTAAAAGTAACGTTAGAACACCATCACTCTTGTTTTCAGTGCAACACATTTGTGTCCAAAAGAAGACGGACCAATCACAGCCAGCAACTCCGAACATTTGTCCCCACCAAATCATCACGCCGTCATTCGTTTATTAATTCATCATCATCCAGGGTTTGGTATGCGATATTTACAAATATTCATTATGTTTTGCACCGACATATCTGGTCTCAGGAGTCCCATAGCCGTCGATAGATCCCGGCAACTTTTCAATCTGCGATGACCCCATCTTTTTTCCCCCATCTATTTTTTACTGGTGCCCATTGAAATGGAAGACATTGGTTGATAAAACGCAGCGATGGGAAAATTCTGCTTTGGCGACGATTCTAGATTTTGCTCAGCTCTCTCCAGATTGAATTAGAAGTGAGGATTAAGGCAATCAGGCGTGGTTGGTGAGCGGAGAGGAGACGTCGCCATTGCTAAATCTGATGCTAGAGTGACAGGATGGTGGGAAACGGACCGCGTTAGGTTGTGTTGATCAAGCTTACTTTTGTAACAATGGGAGCACACACTTCTGAATATTTTTTGTTTTCTATGTAAGCGTTGATAGCATTTTAGTACAATACTGTATGTATATATTGTTTCTCTAAATATATCCATTTTACTCTGACATCAGCCCACTATATCATGTTTGAGAACAGGTTGTGTTATGTAGACACGAGTATCATGGTTCCATGGAACATATATGGAAGGGAACAACAGACTGTGACTATCGAAATGTGCAATTCAACAAGTGTTACTGTATGAACTCTACACATACATGTGCTTGTACATTTATGCCACACTGGTGCGTTTTGCGAGTAAAATAATAAACCGTAACACAACCAGGGTTACTCATATTAACTATTAATTGAATTAAATTGACACTTAATTCAATTATACCTTACTAAAGTAACGTTATACAATGTCATCGTGTGTCGTTTAGTCCATTAATTAATGCACTTTTATCCGATACGATTTAAAACCAGCAATGAAAAGCGGCGGCACACTCTGTAGCACTTAGATTACATGTTACACTGCCAAGATGCATTTTTTATCATTAAAACTATCAACATAGTATACCATCTGTCCACATTGAGTTGAATTAGTTACATTAACATCAATTAACTACAACCGTATCTGTTACAAGTAGAGAGGTGGTGTACCAAGGAACGAACGATTGCACAATGCCGTAGACTGTACCGTTGACTAGAATTATTAAAAGAACCAAACGCAATTTTTTAAATTAACTACTACATAATGATGAGATAAAATATAAATCAGTATCACTAAAACATGTAAAAATGTCAACAACAATATTAGCTGTCACTGGTCGTATGGTAGAGTTATCCGTAATCAGCAACAACAGCGGTCTGCCAAACACACTACTCGATGCCTTTTTTACTTGTTTTCTATCTCTCTCTCTCTCTCTCTCTTTCCCTTTTGCTGCATTCGCTGATCAAATTCATTAGTACGAACTCCTCGCCTAATCAATTAAAGACACTGGGGCAGCAATATGGTTTCCCCATCCCGTCTAACCTCCCCCCACCCCGGGCCTGGCGCAATCTATTCACCCGATCGTCAATATGTGTCGCTAAGCAATCTATCATATTTCAAATTAATATTCTTTATGTTCTCTCCGGAAGATTTTATATTTTGTTAATACTGGCATACAAAGTGAACATCTTTTAGTCGAGGTTTTTATGTGTTTTGGTTGTGTTATTAATGGTGGGGAACTGGCTTGTGGTGTTGATACGAGTTCCCCGATATTGCGTTATGTGATTGCCATTAGCTAATTTCTTCTACAATAACGTATTAAGGCAGCACCATCGCAGTAATGTATAGTTAAGAGATGAGGATAAGGAATATAGAGAAAAAAATGGAACGGATAATTTAATAGTGGATATGACATTGAAACGAGAGAATGATAGAGGGATTGTGTGTTTGTGTGTGTGATATATATATAGAGAGAGAGGGCGAGAGAGAGAGAAGGAGAGAGAGAGAGAGAGGGAGCACAAATAAAGAGAAGACATATAACTAATGTAAATTGCAACATTTGGTTACTTCATGTTGAAAATAGCTCTTAAACGTAGCATTGTAACATTGGGCCTTGACGAGGTAACATTGTTATAACGTAAATAGAAGCTTTATTGACCACAAGTAATGACATCTGTGCTGACCTAAAAAGAAAGTAATCGATTCCCCCATGATGCAAAGCAAGTCCAGTATTACATAAAATCAGATCAAACGATCCCGGCGAAACGTGGTATGAATGTTATAGTTGAAGGGAAACAATGTAACAGTCCTCATGGGAAAACTGTACAAGTCGTTTGAACGGTTAAGCGTTGTATTGGGGATGAGTAGCGTATTCTTTTATTATGTATGGTATAAATGCTAAAACGGGAAGTAGCGTCCATAAGAAGGTAGATAGCCGGATACTTGATTAAATAAACGTTAAAAATCTAGGCTTTGGCAAAATAACGACATATCATACCATGACGTTTATTTGAATACAAAGTTCTATATTTCCGTTTTTAGTTCCCGTAATGTTATTAGTGCTCTAGGGTCACGTTGGTTGTTTGTAATAAAGGGCAGATTCCGTGGCAAAGGAACACTAGAGCGTACACGAGCGCATGATAAGTCACCTCCAAATAGAATCAACTTATTGTGATCAAACATCGTATTGTTCTCTACATTTACGCTCGTTTATTTCTACTTAAATTTCAACATCAGATAAAAGCAAACTAATTTTTTGAAACTTAGGCTAAATGAACATACGCTGACTGGCATGTTCTCTAGTTAGATAAGATGTAGGATTCTGAAGAATGACCGTAGATCGTTCCTGTCGTGCATGTATGGTTCACTTCCTCTGCACCACTACTTTCGGAAGATGTAGCAGACGGTGTACTTCCGGAAGATGTAGCAGACGGTGACACAAATGAGTTCCGGTCACGTGAGCAAAGATACGAACAGCCGAAATTGGGTTGAGGATGAAATGTTTCCGCGGTATCATCCTCAAGACAAGGTCACATTACTTTAGATTGGTGTAGTTAGTAAATCAACGCTCGACTAGACTGAGGCATGGTAGCATCCGAGAGTTTGGCAGGTCTGTCGTTGCAATTGTCACACAACAAATTACTACATCTAGACGAAAGTCACAAAATATGTCACAATCAGTAAGATGTTTCAGAAACGATGACCTGTGAAGATGTTTCAATGTCGCCTCAAGTTGTACCAGTTGGACAATCAAGTAAACAGTCATTTAACGTGTAAACATCCTATTGTATCGTAACAACAAGTTAACAGATGCAGTCATTAATGAAACGCATTGTTTCTATAGATAATGTTTGCATTTACTCAGTCAAATATCCGGATCTGACTTCAATTACATTATATGTTCAGATGTTAGTGGTAGTAGTGTGTGGGAGGTTAGGAAAACACATTTGATGACTATTTAAAATGTTCTATTATTAGACATGGACATTTAAACAGTACTAATATTGATTCAAAACACAATACAAATATTGCGCTGCATGACAGTTTTACCGCTCACCCGAGTACCATTGCTCAGCATGACTGCGCATAGATCAATATAACTATGTTACTGGAACATTACTCATACATCTATATTAAACAATAATTATTGGCACATGGGAAGGTCCTTTAAAGTGGGTTTCAAAGGTGATGCATGCATGGTTGTATTAAAACAATTATACCAATTACGAAACAAACTGTAACTAATCATGCTCGATGGCACCCAATGTTCGCGTTGATGTGCTCATCGTGTAAAAGGAAACCAGAGTACCCGGAGGAAACCCGCCTGTCGTTGTTTTGTGTTTGAGAACGTACCGCTAAAATGTTTTTTGCAGAACTTTAAATGAATTTAATCTAATCTTTGACTGGCGGGAAAAAACCCTGGCTTCCGTAATTTAGTATTGGTAGTATCAATTTATCAAACAAGTTTAATTTATGTTCAACTGTAATATTAGTAAACTTATAAAAATAGGATATTAATTTAAAGAATGCTTTAAGAACTTGTCCAGATAGCGTTTCGAATGTTTGATAGAAAGATCCTCATAGGAAGAAAATGTTACACCTTAATAAGAAAATTTAGTTACAAATTCTAATTCATTTCCGCCATATTTAAAAACCAAGTCTCCCGTTACGCTTCCGCCCCGAAATATCATACGTTTAGTTTATTAACGTTTACAGTGAGTTTCCAATGGTCACAATATGATTTTAAAATGTTCAATGCATTTTGTAAATCTTCATGTCTCTGACATTAGAACAATATCATCAGAGGAGAACGTATACTTTTAACATGTGTATATCTATGCATAGGTGGCCCTTTAACATTAGTGTTTATATACATAGTGAATTAAAATGAAAGACAGTCTCCTTGTGCCCACACAGGTCTAAATCCTGCCTGTGCATCTACATACACGTAGTAATCCTCTGCCCACTTACTCAGTCTGTTATTTATAATTCTTGTGTAAAGATTTTGTTAAAACGTTTATTTACACAAGACAGAAAACAATCAATACCATATTTTAAGAATTGAATGTGTCCTTTAATATTTCATCGTTACTTATACTTGTGCTATGTTCGTCAAACATTACTCTAAACTCACCATGTACATATCGTTCATTGACAAATATCACATCTTCATCAGGGTGATAGAATTCAGAATCAGGACTATTAATAATAATAATTAGTTATAAGATGTACCTCTCTTGTGCTACCTGTTGGTACATTATACGCTAAGCAAAGAAACACATCAGTATCAACATTAAATACACTTTTGTCAATTGTTACCCATATAAGTATGTCATCTTTCATTTTTAGCAAAGATACTTTTGGTTGTAAGTAGTTAGCTACATATATAACTTACCACCACTGTCACGTTTTGCATTTTTGTTGTTTCGATGTATATTCAATGTAAAATGGCAAAAACCTTCAAAATTACAATTATGATTTTCATTCAACCAAGTTTCGGTAAATAGAAGTATGTCATTTTCAGCGAACAACGCCTTCATTTCTTCACTGTCAAGTGTGTTATATCTACGGCCCATTAGGCCTTGAACAATCCACACACTAACGCGTTCAACTTTTATCAACAACGTATGATTACCCTAACAGTATCATAGTTGGCTGCACGTTATTTTTAAAATATCGCTTCGTTTCAACGCGATGTAAGAATTCAAAACGGTTGCAGTTGAACGTACGGATTACGGATGAGTCGAGGCTGAAGCTTAATGCAATCAGCTTGCGGAATTTAATCAGTATGTTGTCTTGCATACGGATGTCGTTCTGTAGTGTTTGTACGACGAGTCGACCTTTTGTAATACTGTCAAGTTGTCTGGTAGATATCTGTTTGAACGTGGTTAACCTTACTCGGATACCTCATCAAAATACTTGCTTATTCCGTATAGACAGGCAATGACCTATGAAAACATGTACATGATTTGGGATAAGATGAAAGCGGCAACATTGTTTGGAGGCAAATAAACTGTGACTTCACCACATAAACAATCAAAACGATAGCCATCTGTGGATTCCTGGGACTGCCATCAAAACAGTTCTCGGTAAGTAGTGGTGGTGGAGGGCTTTATGGAACACCAGTAAGTAAATCCATAATTAATCCATATACAGATATTACTAATGATATGGGCGGGCCTCTGAGACTTGAAGCTAGCTCTGTATGATTATGGACACGCTAACTCTGGATAGCTAGGGACTTGTTAGTCGAGGGTATATGTAACCTAACACCGGTAATCAGTACTCGACGCATTGATGTCTGGCTTTAAAACAGGAACTCGTAAACGGTTTTGGCAACATTTTGGTCTTTGTTACGCTGGATCACGCAATGAATTCTGTTCTTCAGCTTTGATTTGGCTTTTGGGGAATGAAAAGAAAACACAAATGGAAATTAAAACTTTTGCCCGGACCCAAAAAGATTGAGGCGCACGATAAAACCGAATTTAACGATTCTCTTACTGGAAACAATGATTGATTGAGTGAGTGTAGTGTCCATGTTTTATGGTGCATTATACCATGGTTTTCTCAATGTTAATTATTCCAAATGGCCCGTTGTTCCTAAACCAAATATCTAATCTACTTTACTGATTATAGTTTCAGGATCTGGAAAATGTAATTAAAACGTTTATAGTACAAATATTATATTTTACATCAAATTTTAAATTGAAATGTCATTGTACTCAAAATAACTGATCTACCATGATGACATAACTGACAGTAGGGGTTACGATATAGTCATTTCGTTGGAGATTTGTTTACAATACTACAGTTTTAACTGCCGTGTAATTCTGAAATATGCGACGATATCCACGGTGTGTAATAGTCGCAAAATATTGACGCGTCGTCCAATCAAAATCGACGTTACAAAGCATGTTAAAGTGTGTATCTATGTGTTCCGTTAAACAATGGGTATTTAACGTAAAACAAAGGCAAGTTAACCGCGTGATTAGTTTAAAAAAAAAGAAAATCTTATCTTTTAACGTTAACAAAACATGTCAACCTATTCAACCGTTTGTATAGTTCGATGTTGTATTAGGTTAAATGTGTTTTAGTATTGGAACTATACTTCGGTATGCATTTGAACATTTAAAACGTAAACTTCACAATTTGAACACAGTGTACGTATTGCATTACCCGGTGTTCTCGTATGAAGACTTACATAGACGTTGTCAATGGAATCTAAAAACGTAAAGTAATTAAAAACAGGTACGTTCAGTATGCACATGTTTATATGTCAACGGAAACATTATCTGACGCATTGTTAAGCTTCTTATTATAAATCCACGCAGAATGTTATCAACTGCTTACAAAGAATGCTTGTAGGTGATCATGTAAGTGCGTTTCTATTATACAAGCATACGAATTATCGCTGTGTAGCATATACCAAACGTGACAAATATATATATTGTATTGTGACTATGTACTTTGTATACGTCCTAAAATAAAATATCTGTTCTGTTCTATGAAATCACAAGTATATTTGCCTCTTAACTCCTTTTAAATCCTTAAATCGCCTACTCTTGTCGCTTTATATCAATGATTTACTTAACGACATCCAGCAATAACAGATATGAACTTAGATGTGTTACCAAAAATCGTTTAGTTATATTGTTTGTAAAGTTTGGAATGAAGTGCATGTGAAAGTGCCTTCTTCTTTTTCTGTTAATTTATTTAAAAGAAATCTTTAACCATATTTTATGAACACATTTTTTAATAAACTTTTATTTGGATAAATACAATATGGCAAACATATAACTTTTTTATACTATTTATGCTGTTTAAATGAAAATAAAGTTGTGTTGATATACTTTTTGTACAATAAGTCACTTAGGTTATATATGCTAATATAAACACATTAAATCAGTTATAAACAAGTCTTTCTATAGAGTATATATTATTATGATAAGTCAGGTAACGCTACGTAGTTTTGCGAAATTTACAGGACTAAATTCATATGCCAACGGATCATATTTCTCGTTCCATAGAGTAACTTTAGATATGTATGAGGTTCAACTAGACTAATTCTACCATTAATATGGTATCTCATATGGTAAAAACATATAAGCCAATATTATACGTGACTAGTAACGTAACTATATAGAGGTTTTTTCTGGGTAACGTAGTTTACAAGACTAAATTCATATGCATAAAACCTACGGTAAATATTTCTCATGCAGTAGAGTAACCTTAAATATAACGTTAGGCTCAAATAGATTAATGACACCATTATATGGCATCCATATGGTGAAACAATATATGCACAACAAAACTGTATCACATTGAAAGGTTAAATGGTGAAAAAACATGCTCAATGGGTAAAAATGTACCCAGCTGGTGACAAATCATCTTGT
>ENA-OREC01000991-OREC01000991.1-marine-metagenome-genome-assembly--contig:-NODE-991-length-13235-cov-10.827025_pt1 | contig 13235 bp, 6 predicted proteins | sample MGYA00248626_ERZ508543 | MGnify/ENA primary metagenome ERZ508543 (study PRJEB26211, sample SAMN05518279) | marine metagenome | isolation source: Puget Sound, Washington, USA | host: Bankia setacea... | reverse complement strand
TTATTATTATTATTATTATTATTATTATTATTATTATTATTATTATTATTATTATTATTATTATTATTATTAGTTTTTAATGAGAATAAATCTAGTATATATAAACCCGCGAATACACAGTTTTGATTTGCTTTCAATGTTTTCAATGTTGCGTGAATTTCTTAGCTAGAAGTATAGTGCTAGATAATAAATACGTAGCGAATCTATATAGTTGTTTAATTATTGACCGTTCTGCGCCAAGGTGGCCAAGAGTCGACCAATCGGGTATCGTTTAGTTACCTCGCTATCAATTATGCAGGGAGACCTAAAAAAGAATACAATGGAAGTAAGTCGGGCAGATGTTAGCGCTATAGCAGGTTTCAAACTACGATCTACAGTTAAACAATGGTCAGTAGGTAACACAGATACGTTGGATTACAATTCAAAGGTTTCCGTTCTTCTCAATAATAACATAGATTTCTCATAGTTGAAGCATATCTGTGTGTATCATGCCATAAGATTTAAGATCATAAAAATACTTGACCAAAATTTCGAAGTGAATTTACGTTTTCATAATTCCATTCGAACAGTGAATTGTGAATAAAAGTTTCATCGTAACGAATGATATAATAAAAATAGCGTGGAAATAGCAGCAGGGTTTTTATTAGACCATCGACAAAGAAGTGGAACGTGGATTTAAAAAAAAGTTATACACAGCGAAGAGACAATATACTATTTGGATTACAAGATAACGAGATTAGTGAGAAACACCATGAAGAAACTATATAAATTGCTGTTCATTGTTGGAGTTGTGTATCTCGTAACGCTCGTGGTCATTCACAGGGGAGCTCCTATTCTTCGCAGTGGGACAGACTCAGCTTTGGTCCGCGTTTCTAACTCCAGCGACCGCGCTACAACTGCAGACGACATTGCTGCCTATAAGCTCAACTGGCGTCCTAAAGAGAAAGTCTTCTTTAAAAAACTGAAGAGTAGTGAGTTCAAAGCTGAGGACGGTTTTATAGAGGATGACGTTAGCGTGTTTCGGTGTAATGGTGAGAACACGGGACCTTCAGGTAGAAACGCCTTCGAACAAGTTGCACCTGGACTTCATATTCTCTCAGCGTATTTCGATAACCGTGTGGCAACAAAATACATTCGCATGATGGGGACTGTAAGATCGTTCAAAGGAAAAGTCGACCCGAATGTTTTTAAAAACAAAACGTGTATGTTTCGGGTAGACGATTCTCAAAATTCAACAGCCTTTGTAACGGTTAAAATGACATTTTATGAAATGTGTGAAAATCATAAACGGGTGTACGGTGGCTGGATAATGTCGTGCGAGGTGCCGTCAGAATTACGAGACATACCAATGTCACTTAGAATATTTGGAGGTCAAGGTAACATTTCAAACCTGGTTAACTCTAAAGAAATTTGCATCAAATCCTTCCGAAAGAATGTCGAGAGACGGAAACTGGATTATGGCATTTGTGTACCACCGGTTTATGGACATGTCAGACCGAAGGAGTTTATTGAATTCATCGAACTAAACAGGTTACTTGGAGCTGATCAGTTCATACTGTACTTAGAACTATCCGAGGATACAGTGTCCCTCGATTTACAGCGCGTCTTTCGTTACTACAGCTCTTTAAATATAATTCACCTCATCATGTGGCAACTTCCTGTCAGACCGGAAATGATATGGTACCACGGTCAATCGGTTGCTATTAACGACTGTCTATATAGAAACATGAACAACTTCCATCATATTATGTTCGTAGACTTAGACGAGTTCATTGTACCACAAACTAACATGGAACGTTGGGATGACGTCATGACACATTTAGAGAGTAAGGATTTACAAAGTTATCGTGACGCCAGTGGATTTAGCTTCCGGTCAACATATTTTGCGCCAGATTTTTCTCGACGACCGTTTTCGAGTGAAATGGGGACAGTCGTTCGGACTAATCGTACGAGGTATTTTAGCTATCGTAGGAACAAGGTGATCGTCCGTCCGACCAGGATTTTTGAAATGGGTATCCACCATGTGAGCAGGTCATGGCCAGACGATCAAAACTACACCGTACTACCGGTACCATTAAAAGTGGCATTTATTCATCATTACAGGACATGTATCAGAGAGTTTGGTATTCCATGCAATAATAGAATTTTAGACGGCACAGTAGCGGATAAATATGGACAGCAAACTAAAGACAATTATCTTAAGATATTAAACGACATAACATACTGACATAGTGTGCGTATACATAGCTCACGTTAAGCTACCCATAACTTCCGATACACACTTCAGCACGTATTATGTCAACACAAATAAAATTGGAATAAATGCAATTGATAAATATATACATGAAGCATTTGATTCTAGACAGCAATTACTTATTGAGTAATTATTCAACGCCTCTTTATGTTATATAGACTCACTGGCGTAGCTACGTGTAGGCCTTGTAGGCCCGGCCCTACAACTTCCAACGTTCCAAATCGTTTCAAATCCCGTCACAATGCATGCTTTAGAGACATTGTTTCATGTTTTTTCTCTGCAGTTCCAAATCGTTTCAAATACCGTCAGAATACATGCTTAAGATACATTGTTTTCAAACTTTTTTCTGAAGTTCCAAACCGTTTCAAATACTTTCAAAATGAATACTTTAGAGACATTGCACCTGGTGGCTATATATAACGTACTTCTGATTTGATCATTTGGTAATGGTGTTTTGATGTAAGATTATTGTTTTAAACAAGCCAGAAGTTGGTGATGTTCTGTAACGCATAATGATAGTCATGTGTATGCCATATTTTTGAAAGTTCGCTCACTTTGATCGTGTTTATTCTTCGTCATTAAATGCTATTAATACTAGGTAAAATTTAACAAGGTTGTGTGTTCATATGGCTCCTGAAATGCTGTAAAATGCGTCATTGTGCAACTTTTTTTATTTCCCCTCGGCCCCCGTCACCCAACGGGCCTACAACTTTCAGATTGCCTAGCTACGCCAGTGATAGTGTCCAGTTTCCCCCAAGGGTTCTTTATTTAACTATGTGCACTTTTGCTTTACTGTATAGATCACTTCTACTTCTCGTACCCATATTTTATTACCGCGATAAAACACGGATACAGACGTTTTATTTCGTAAATACAATTGGACAATACTAATAATAAAAACTTATTTCAGGAGGCCACTCCTTTGTCAAGTGAATATTCCATGAGGGCCTCAAAACAACAACAAAAAATTGTACAAACTAGCTGACAAACTAAAAAACACATGTACATGTTTACATATAATATGACTAGTGACTAGTAAACACATGTCTATTACTACATTAAAGAACAGTCACAAATCAAAGTGGGTACATATTGTTCAGATTATATATGAGTTTATATTTCTCGTTCGGGATTTATGACTAGCCGGATTTAACCAAGTAAATACTAAGCTTTAACATTCTGAACTGAATTTAAGTTATGACTAATGAAGGAGGAGACATTCAAACAGATGGATGAACCGGAGAATACAAATGTATTACGATAAATGTCTAAATGAGATTGTGGAGTATACACATAGAAACTGGAAGACTATGGAGTGAATGCGTACGAGTAGAATTCGAATGCGTGTCGTGTAAACGATAGGCACGTGACTCCAAAACCGGCAACAGCAGGCTTGTCCGACAAACAATGGGACACGGGTTAGGTATTTGATTTCTCCTTCTGATACCTATACAAACACAAATATCGTTTTCACTGGAAGGTTAACTGTAAACGTTTCTTAAACAACGTCTTTGAATCTTTCCCAAAACGGTGGACGCTGTTCTAAGTTTATCGGTAGTTCCATCATAGGTTTTTCTCGGAGTAGGTCTGTAAGTTCCATTGGAAGTACATGCTCTGGTATTGGCTCTAAGAACACAATAACAATCACGTCTCGTTTCGTGTACAGTTCTTCCATTCGAGCCATGTTCATTTCAAAGTTACACCACTTGTTCGTCAGAAAGTGCCTGCTGACCAACAGAAACGTTTTCCTACTCTGCTTTATTGCCCTAGAGATAGTGATCGCTATTGTTTCACCTATTTCAAAATCTCTGTCCCTAATGTTCAATTGGAGATTCATCTTAGTTTCAAAGTACTCTACCATCTCACCTGCAACTAGTTCCCAATCACCGTCCCCATACGATAAGAAGACGTCATAAAAATATTCGTCCGGAATGTCTTGGTTTGCCTTATCAAGCCGGACCTTGGCCATGTAATAGAGGTACCGAAGCTTCCAACGGCTGATGTACACTGCAACAATCACCACAATGGCTAGAATGAACGCTACACTGGCACAACTAGCCGTTATGACATCTTGATATGATTTACAGTCTTCTTTTAACCATTGTAGAAAAGTACTGGTCGAATTCCCGAGTACATGCTTTGTTTGATTACGCAATGTGCAATAGTAGGTATATTTGTTAATGAATTTTACACTGGACGTATGTAGCCAATCGAGAAACGGAATACTTTCACAATTGCAATCCAGATTATTGAAGCTTAGATCAATTTCTAGACCGTGGTGGGATGCTATTGTAGAAAATGCGTGCCTGGTTGTACTGGGTAACGTTTTTAACCGGTTATTCGCCAGCTGAACATGCGACACGTGAACTAAATGCTCTAATGAACAGTCTAGCGATTCCAAGTAGTTGTCCGACAAATCTAGAGACCTCAGTTCATTCAGAGTTTTAAATACACGTACACTAAGCCTGTATATTCTATTACTAGAAAGGTTCAAATGTCGCAACTCCTTTACGGATGAAAACACATTACCGACATTGTCACGTTGAAGAATGTCTCCCAATAAATTGTTGCTTAAGTCGAGAACTTCAACTGAATCAAGTCCGTTGAAAATATTGTTACCATCGTCTGTGATTCGTTCTATGTAATTTGTCGACATATTTAACATCTTAACTCTACTTAAGCCGTCAAACGAATCTCTGGCTAACTTTGGCATGAAATTTCCTGACCAGTCAACATATTCTATGACATTGATAGTGTCCGTAAAATTCAACAGCGCTTTAACCGGGAAATCAGAATAGCTTCCAGAACAAATTAACACTTTTAAAGACAAATTAACGAGAGGCATGGCGTAACGTGTATGTCTAGATAACAGCGGTGGTACGCTCATTTGGTCTGTTGCAATCTTCCGAAGGGAATCATTGTACGAAGGATCGTTTACATAAACACTATGAGCGTCACCTTTTTCACTTATATCTCTTTTGGATCTAACAATTGTCGCTTGTTCTGCAGCATACGTTTCACCTGTCCTGTGAACGATTTGTTGGTCTCCTGCGTCAAACATCTCTAGATTCTGATTGTTGAACACCGCCTCAGATATTGTTATACGGAACAGAAACTTATTTCTCCTCAAATGCAGTCTTTTAAGAGTTCTGGGAAGTTTATGAAATACACCATATGCAATATATTCTATAGCATTATCATTCATACTTAGTTCCTCTAACTGCATCCTCTGAATGGTGTCCATATGATGTCTGTGGAGCTCTGTTCCTGCCCCGTTTCGATTGCCGATTGAATTTAATTTTAGCACTTTAATTTTAGAATATTGCAGAGGATACGAACAGGCCGAGAACTTGTCGAAGGTAAGGTCCTCGTTAAACGACAGATCTAGGTATTCTACATTCGGTGTTGACCAAAACGTATTAGCGTCAATGTTTTTTATCTTGCACTTTTCTAACGTAAGGTTGCGCACGTTTGGAACCCCTTCAAAACTGTTGGCTGTGAGATTGTGAATGTTACAAACTCCAGATATCCCAGACAGATGTATAACCGACATATTCTCCAACGGTGTGAATCTATTGTCGAAATATAAGGCACCAGTAACGTCCATGTGTATTTCTTCCAGACTCACTAAGTCTACCAATGCAGCAATAGGCATATCAACTGGAGTGTCTTGGCGCTTATCTAAGTTATCGTGTATTGCTAAGTATTTCAAAGACGTCAAACCCTTAAACACACCTGGCCCAAATACCACTTTTGGAATAAACGAACACGTAGTACACATTCGCTGACTATGGAGCTTCAATGTTTCCAAGTTATCTAGATCTACAAATGAGTCTACATCTATTTCTTCGATTTCGTTGTTGGAAAGGTCAAGCAGTTTCAAATTCTTTAAACCAGAAAAGTCATCTCTTTCAATACGACGGATATCATTGTGTTGTAAATATAGTGTTGTTGTTCTATTGTCAAGGTTTCTTGATGGCCGGAGAAGACCTTCACCTTCGCAGTCAGTGATTAGACCGTTGTTATGGAAACTACAGCGACAGTATTGACAGTAAAATGGAAGGTCTTCTGTTACATTGTCGGCATCACCCAGTAAAACCGTTCCGACAGCTTCCTGGAGACACAAAGATGGGAACACGTCCAGTAGTAACCATACACACACGAGGAACACAATTTGTACTGAAACAGAGAACAAAATAAACACATACTAAACGTACCATAGTGATAATTGGTAGGCATGGCGCTGTATTTAGGGGTCCTGAAACGTAATCAGTACGTTCCCGTCAGGCGTAAGTTTGAGACCTACCTGAGGCGTCCGTTGTTTCCTAGAGCAAAACACATTCCCATCATTTATTAATACTGGTTGGTTCTAGGAACGGATTCGACTTCATAGTCAAAATAAGTCTCCTCATTAAATAAAGTCAATGAAAGAAATAGAAAAAAAGCATGGGGTGCGCTGCAGGGTGATGGGTGATGGGTGTGGTAAACCATTAAGAAAAAAATAGCGGAATTTTACAGAGGGAGTATGCCTGGCTGAACGTAGAAGGCCATACACTATTATAATCGTTTGGCAGAAAACAATGTCGATTACGTGTACGGTTGTGCTATTGTTAACTCTGATGATAGTGATACAGTAGTAATACAGATGGACAGTTGAGAGAAATTATCCGAATAGAGCCGGATGTAACAGGAAGATAGACAAGAAACATTGTGCCGTGGAATCGGGGTCTAGAACTACTGATAATCGACACAGTTATATGGCACACTAGTTCTGGTAATATTTTACCGTTGTATTGATCATCCGTAAAGAAATAAATAAATGTACACGTGTTTAATAAGTTGTATAACGTGGATAAAACATATCAATGAAGGTAAATGTAACATCCTCTAAAACAATATATTTGACAGTCCATCCTTGTTTGGTTTGATTGTTTGCTTCACTCACCGGTTTCTAATTGAATATTTATGAAACTACATTTGAACTTTGAACTGTTTTGTATTGTTTTGTATTGTGTTTATACTTGACGAATACATGCACTATACACATTTTCAGTTTCCAATTTTATTAAGATTTATTTTCATATTTAAAAGGAACCTATTGACGTACAATCACATGTACATTGGTACCAGAAACCTTTCTGTCTGATGTTTATTCAGCATACACATAGTGACCAAGCATCATGCACGTACCTACTTTAGTGTCCACTTTTTCTGGCTATCCCTTTAACATATCTATTTCATGAATAACTCACTATCGAAAATAAGTTCAAAATGTAGCTTGACCATTAAACGTACCAGCACTTTATCGACGCATGCTCACATGTTTTTCGTTCTAGTCAACATAAAACAGTATACATGTGGGACACCGTGATCGTCCTAAACTTGTTTTATTATTTGTATATTGTAATACCCCTAGTTCTCTGAGTAAATGAATAGATAAAGTCAAGACGAGTTGAACGTTGTTAGGCCAGATTTAATTATACTACCTTCTGTAGTATTAAGCAACGGTATAAACATACATGTAACGGCAACGACTAATATACGATGGGTGGACAATCAAAAGTGGCAGTAAAGCTACTAGCCAATCAAATGCCTGCATCATGCTGCATCCTAGTAAAAGAGTTCCTAATGATCACATTGTTAAACTCCCTTAGCACATAATTAGGACTACTAATCACAGAGACTTCTTAATAAATAAGTAGGTAATAATGAGCCTATAACTTTAAAAACTGGCATTTCATCAACATCATTAATCATTATACAAATACATTGTAATTCATACGCCATGACGATTGCAAATGGCTGCCATGAACAGATATTTATGACAGTTCAAATAGCTGAAAAGTTAATATATTGCTAAACAACATAACTAGCAGCAATAACGGTAACAATACATCAATGACATAACTGTACTTGCAATATGCGTGTTAAAATGCCAACTTTAACAGACTTCTAACTGTAACAGCAAAAGGTCTCATCATAAGAGTAGCTATATTTCGGACAAGTAAATTTCGGACACGTTCATTACAATATACACGGGCCTTGTTAATATATACTGTTTAATAACCTGTAAAAAAACAGCAATTTCTGAACACCTTTGTTCCGAGGTCAGTGTAGAAACTCTTCCTACTTCAGTCTGTTCCACTGTAAAGAGTTCATCTTTGTATAATAACTTCAAAATCACCACAGCACACTCTAGAACAAATAAAAAGTTCCAACATTTCCATACTGGTTTCACATTGAAGAAAGACTAGTAAATCAGTCGTTGGCATATTCTTTACACTTCTGCCAGAACGGGAACCTCAACTCCACGTTCTCTGGCAGCTCCATGGATGGCTTCTCTTTCAGTAAGTTCATGAGCCCTATAGGTAACTTTTTCATCGGTATTGGTTCAAGGAACAGAATCACGAGGACGTTTCTCTGCTGATACGTTTCCTCCATTTTAGCCATGTTCATTTCAAAGTTACACCATTTATTCGCAAGAAAATGTCGGCTTACTAGTAAGTATGTCTTTCTACTTTGCTTGATAGCCTTGGAAATATTCACCGCTATCATTTCGCCTATTTCAAAATCTCTGTCTCTTATGTTAAGTCGAAGATTGAGGTCTTTTTCCAAGTTGTCTACCATGTCTTTGGTCACTAATTGCCGGTCGCCATCACCATATGAAAGGAACACATCGTAGACAAAATGATCCTGACCTTGATCTCCTCTATGTGGCAGGTCAAGACGAACCTTAGCCATGTAATACCAATATCGAAGTTTCCATCGGTTGATATACACAGAACTTGAAACAGCGATTGCAAACAAGATTCCACATCCTATTGAGCAAGCAATAATTACGTCTTGGTATGATTTGCAGTCATCTTTTAGCCACTGCAGCAAGCTATCGATAGAGCCATTCAGAGAAGCAGTGGACTGGTTGTTAAATATGCAGGTATATGCCTCTTTATTTGCGAACCGTATTTTTGATGTAAATAACCATTCTAGAAGCGGAATATTTTCACAATTACAGGCAAGTTTGTTTTGTGTTAACTTAATCTGAACAGGGTGAAATAAAACCACTCTTGACAAAGCATCCCTGACTGTAACAGGCAATGTTTGCAACCGATTATTGGCTAGATTTACTTTCCTCAAGCGAACCATATTGTCAAAATCACACTCAAGGGTTTCAATAGAGTTGTCCGATAAATCTAAAGTTTCTAAATTGTGGACACTTCTAAACACTAACGTCCCTAGTCTGTAAATTCTGTTGCTTGAAAGGTTCAGGTGGCGTAACTCCTTCAATGATGAAAATATATCACCATTGACATCTTGTCTAAGTAAATCACCCAGCATATTTTTACTTAAGTCTAGAACTTCAAGTAAACCAAGACCTTTAAATATATTAAAATCGTTGTCAGACGTATGTTCTATATAGTTCGTCGATACATTCAGAAACTTCAGCTTACTTAATCCACCAAACGTTTCACGCCGTAACAGCGGTATGAAATTTCTAGACAAATCGAGATATTCCATAACATTACGATCACCGACCAATTTCAAAATTTGATTCACCGGTATATCAGAATAACTCCCAGAACAAATCATCACTTTCAACGAAGAGTTAATTGCTGGCATTTCAGTACCTAGTTCAGCCAAACGTGCATGCACAGCTTCATCTTGATCGATCGTTGGTTCTGTTTTATCGCTCGCATTGTTGTCGACTTGTCTTCTGAACCTGAATCCTCCAAAGTGTGTTATTTGTGATAGCCTTCCGGATCTCTCCACGATCAATTGGTCCCCGGCACCAAACACTTCAAGCTCTGGGTAGCTGAGTAGATCTCGAAACATGGCTAGTTTAAACTCAATCTTATTACGCCGCATGTATAAACGTTTTAGCGTTATAGGAAATGAACAGAAGACTCCGGTTTCTATCGACGCTATGCCATTTTCGTCCATGTGGATTTCTTCCAGAGTTGAGTTCTGGACACAGCGCATGTGGTTCACGCGAAGCTCTGTACCCGCTCTGTTTGGATTATAAATTGAATTTATCTTCAAAACAGCCAGTTCGCGGGACACGAGTGAACAAGAAAAATCAGCGAATTGGTCGAAGGTAATATCAATGTTCATAGACAGATCCAAATAGTTCAGGTGAAGAAGGTTGTTAAATGTCGTGGTACCTATCGTATCTATGTTGCATTTTTCTAGTGTAAGGTTTCTCAAATTTGGAACACCCGTAAAGCTGAAAGGGGTCAAAGTTTGTATTTCACACGAGCCGGTTTTCCCGGAGCTATAAATAGATGAGAGATTTGTTAACGCCTTGAACCTGCTATCAAATCTAACGTTGGGAACGCCGTCGATAGAGAGTTTTTCTAGGCTCGTCAAATCCAACAACACTTGTACCGGCATTGGCCAAGATCTAGTATGGAATGAGTCTTTTGTACCATGGAGTGTCAGTGTTCGCAAAGAGTTAAGTCCCTTGAATACTCCTATCTCCTGTATATACGTACATCTTTTACACAATGTCTGGTCATGTAAAAACAACTGCTCAAGGTTCGTCAGGTCATCAAAAGCATTCACATCTATACGGTCGATTGCATTCCTTGACAGGTCTAGTATTCTCAAATTGGTCAAACCGGCAAAGTGGTAACTCTTAATCCGATGGAATTCGTTGCCTTGGAAATTGAGCACTGTGGTTCGATTGTCTAAGCCTTTAGGAGGGCGCATAATTCCGAGGTCTGTGCATTCAGTGACAAGGCCTCCATAATTGTCCAAACCACACTGGCAGTAGTAACAGTAATAGGGCCGGTCCGTGGGTATCCCACTCACGTGCAGGTACTTCACATCAAACCACGAACTATCTGATGAGTTTCTAAGTGGTATTATACACACGACTAGTAGAAGACAAACGGTAACAGTGTCCCCATCTGAAATTATAACCAGGATTAATGAGTCCTTATTTGAAGCAGACTGGTAACACCTAGCTTGTCAACTTGTCCGCTCTAACAAACGATTTAACTTCTACGAATACTGAGGGTGGAAGTATGTCGCCCTGCGGTCTTCACCGTTGATAAAGTCTATTTCAGTCCCTTTCACGAGACCTTTTCACTTTAGTCTTCGTTCGAGCACTGGTAAACTATACTTTTGTCATTAGTGTTTGCTTTGCATCAATATTTTAGTATATTTTAAAGTTTTCAAGAAAAGGTTAAATGTCACCACTGACATTTAGTATTACATAGAACTTGACCAAGAATTCACAGCCCTTTTCTTGTCAATTTTACCGGATAAAGCATCTATCCTCTCTATGCGACTGTCTTTAATGTAGCATGCTGTTCGTTTCTGTTTGATTTTATTCAACTATATGCTCAAGTAGTTTAGTTTGATTGTGAATTTGTGATGAAAGCTTTTGTTTTAATTCTCTAATCCGTAACTAAAACCAACCAGTACTGAGTAATTGGGTGAAGTTTATTGCTACATGAAGTAGAGGTCTAGATGTGATTCGAACTCCAGACTGACCGACCAAACAACGATAGTTTAACAGGTCCGACGCGCTAACCACTTAAGGAAAGTTAATCTGGGTCCTCATTCACACATCGAAAAACAATTCATATAGGTTCGATAGCATCTGATATGTGTAAATAAATCACTGTCGGAAGTGTGCACTTAACATTAGCTGATTTAGTCAAACTACATGTTGTAAGCCGCTAATGTGAAGTAAAGATACTTTGGCGTTATAGCTCATTACAAACGTAACCATAGCAAACTGCAGATAGAGAGACGGAGTGTGGGAAAGAGAGATGGAAAGAAGGACGGACGGAGTCACGCACAGGGGAAATATGAGAATATCGAAGAGGTGTTTTCCACGGATAAAACTTATATTAATCATTCCAGATACAGATGCACTCTATCCACCATCGTTAACCATTTATACACGTAGCAATGTAAATTAGGTTGACAGCCAATCCTCTAAGGTAGGGTTTGATTGGTTTACGTTAATGTATGCATGCGCTTGTATTGCGAAATTAAAACTATAAAGGTTAAGGTTATATACTCGCAATGTTAGTCGCAAAGAAATGGTGTTTTCTCATTCTAGATTTATGGTTTAAAATACCAACACGATATTGTGTCGTATAACAAACACAAGCATTCTTGATAAAATAGAAAAAAAAACCAGAGATGAATTAATTATGATAAGGAAAATCCCGATAGAAAAAATGCAGGGAGTCTGATTTCGATGATTCACTGACCACCATAACGATACCGCAATATTTTTTAAATGATTAAACAATGTAGAGCGAAGAAGTAAAACTACAGCAGAAATAAACTCATCGTTTTCAAGGGAATTATTTCGTATTTAATAGTATCACATGACACATACAGTAAGTATAGAAAGTTGTTTCTGTGTAGAAGTTAGAACAATAAATGTGATGTTGTAACTGTAAAATAATCACTCAATAATGAAACATTCTTAATAATTGGACCACATCAATATTTCGACAAAGTCAATAGTTAGACCTACTCAATACTATAATTACTAAATCAATAATTTGACCATCCCAGTAATACCATCACATTAATCAATGTGATTAAACCAACTCATGATTAGAACACATCGATAATACGATGATGTTTATAGAAAGAACACATCGACAGTTATACCAACTCAATAATAAGAACAACTCAATAATACGACTAAGTCAGACATTATCTCTACTCGATAAGTAGAGCAACTCAATTATACGACCAACTCAATAATACGACCAAGTAATTCATTATCTCTACTCGATAGGTAGGCCAACTCAATTATAAGACCAACTCAATAATACGACCAAGTAATTCATTATCTCTACTCGATAAGTAGACCAACTCAATTATAAGACCAACTCAATAATACGACCAAGTAATTCATTATCTCTACTCGATAAGTAGGCCAACTCAATTATAAGACCAACTCAATAATACGACCAAGTAATTCATTATCTCTACTCGATAAGTAGACCAA
>ENA-OREC01000990-OREC01000990.1-marine-metagenome-genome-assembly--contig:-NODE-990-length-13238-cov-13.126662_pt1 | contig 13238 bp, 4 predicted proteins | sample MGYA00248626_ERZ508543 | MGnify/ENA primary metagenome ERZ508543 (study PRJEB26211, sample SAMN05518279) | marine metagenome | isolation source: Puget Sound, Washington, USA | host: Bankia setacea... | reverse complement strand
CGCATAGCCGTGTAATAAAATGATATTGACTTATTTTATTGAATCCATTTGTGGCAATAATATTTTACTACCCTGTCGTATCGATGTAGTTAATCAGATTTACGTTTCACATGTATTTTATTACTTGTCAATAATTTGAAATCATAACTATACGTGTAGTGAACAATCCATTTAACATAAAATGAAGTCTTCGCTTTTCTGATGTCTGCCTATGCTAGAACCTTTAGTTGTGGTTTTTATTTCGACTTTCTTAGTTATATTTGTATTTATTGCTACATTTAATTGATCTCGAATTTTTCTACGAGTCTTTACATTACAATTAATTTGATGGATTTACAATTATAAAAAGGTTAACGATTAGTCTGGGAGTGGCTTCCAACAAGCAGGAAACTTGTGTTTTATACTGGTATATTCTGGGATTTTTCTTCGCTTAATATTTACATCAACACATTATGTTCATTGGAAGGACTTTTCGTTTGTTTATGTATGTTTTGTTCTGTACTTTGTTAGTGCCTATGCACACGTTTAGAACCTGTTTATCCTGTTTGTATTAGAATGCTTTAATGACATGATGGAAGAATATTAACTTTATATTAAGGGAATAAAACGCAGTGAAAGTCTTTTCTTATACCAAAACATCATCAGGTTTAAGGGTACATTATTTGGTATTGCAACATTTACTAAGTTTGATGTAACTGAATGATGTTTAAATCAAATGAAAGAAAAGTAAAAAATTGCCTTATATGGTATTAAAACAAAAGAGTTTAAACACATGTTTCGAATCAAGTCGTGTCTCTAAAACACTATATTATGTATTATTATGTTATATATATGGCCGAGTATCTATTTACCGTAGTCTATGGAACGCAATTAATGTTGAAAGGTATTTTCTTGAAATTTGGTTTACGTCGTTTTGGAATATGTAATGGAAGAGTGTTTTTTCTCTCAAAATACGAGTAGAAATTGGACGCCAAAGTATACAATAGCCAAAATGGCAGATTAAGTCAACGTGGGGACGTTGACGTTTAGATAAAAATGTTAAGTATTTCCTAAAGGACTAAAATAGGTTATATTGTATATCATATTGAGCATTCTCGTATGAAACAACATGTTAGCATGTATTCTTTCTTCAATAAATGTGCATGATTTGTGAGCCAGAGATAAGTTATTATATAAGGTGCGTGTTATTTTACAAAAAAAACTGTTGTTCCCGAAGCAAAACTAACTACAGAGTAATAACTACAACAAACAACAATTGAAGTTGTCATACTATATACAGACAGTCCGTGTGTCACTGATGAAAACTGTATTATTTAAGTGTTTGTTATTTATGTGCGTCGTTATTTATATTCGAGTGCCTTTTGTTGGCTGTAAGGCTTCTCCGTGTGCATTTAATTACATTTAGATTGAGGAAATATACTTATATCAAGAATCAAATTTTACAAATCATTCAATTGTACGTACCTGTATGTACTGGCATATGTCTTGTTAAGTTGTAGTGGGCATTGAACAGTTTTCCACACTCTGGACATGAGAACGACTTCTGTGATTTAGGTACCACCTTTCTGCCAGATGACACAGGTGTGTCTACTTCTACAGGACTCAATTCTTGTTTCGACTTTTCAATTACAGGCTTACTTTTGTCGTCTTCTCTTTCCTTTTCATCAACTCGTTCTTTTGTTATAACGTTTTTTCTGTCTTTGCATTCAACCATAGATTTGAGTTTAGTTATACTTTGAATCTGTTCCTCACTATGACTAGGATGCACAGAGTAAGTTTTTACATCCGAAGGTCGAAGCATGTCCAGCGAATACAAGGCTTCTTTGTGAAAGTTTGGCCATTGTTGGTGCAGTGCTGACAAGTTCTGAAAGATTTGCGCTTTGTATTCGTCTGGACACATGCGGCCAAGCATAAATGCGGGGTGTAAAAACGGAACAGCGTTCATATTGACGTCATATAATTCACGTGTGTAATACGACGACAGTTGACGCTTCTGCATTTCTGCTTTCAGCAAAGTGGCAGCGTGTTGATATTGGTCTTGTTGTTGAATCATATCTAAATGCATTGTTGTCTGACGACTCTTCACTGGCTGGAAACTAACGCCTCCGCTAGTATCTGGTTCAGGATCTTTGACTATACGTGATGCAAAGTCTTTGGAGTTACTTTCTGACGATGTCCGAGCAGTGTCGTCTGTACATTCATTATTTGTACCTATTATCTTATCGATGGAAAATGTAAGCGACGATTTGGCTCGCCTTTGTGACTGGTCCTGTCTAGAAATGCATTCCATTCTGCCAAATAGTCTGAAAATAATGAAAGAAAAATGTATATATAATTCCCAAACGGTTTCAAGCAAACATAGATATTTTATACTTCTGTTTTTTACCGTACGCTCTAAAATTTGAGTAAGTACAATTGCTGCTCATAATAAAAATGCTGGACGAATAGTTCACAGAGCAACTAACGCAAACAAGACTTAACATTTATAGTGTTCTGTGAATATCATTGTACAATTATTGAAGTTAAAATGATCCTTTGATAAACTGTATACATCATCACACGCGTATTACCTTTGCAAAGAAGAGAACTACTAATCCAGATACGTTTTTCTTCACTTGAACTAATTCAATTTAGCTTCCGTTCACTCTTCAAACCTTAGAGCGCCACTGGTGACTGCAAGACAAGTATCAGATATATAACGACGAATGAACAATTGTTAACATTTCGTATCGCTTGATCATAATTAAATGACAGCTAACACCAGTACAGAAGTGTCAAGTTAAATTTTCCCTTTCACCACTGCTTTACTAACTTCATTAAAACGCCCAAGTTTAAAGTGTCTGCTCGCTCTGTAGGTCTGAACCAATCACGGTTGGGAAGTAGTGTCGCAGTGTCACAATGGTTCCGCCCCTCGACCAATCAGAGAACAGCAGTCTAAGAAGCTGATTCCTACCAATGCTGGTAATATCGATAATGAACTTCGTGATCCTATAAGGAGTCGATTACGGAGTGTCTTTTATACCAATTTACTGGTAATCATTTCCGACTTGCTTTTACCGATTATCCATAAGTTAACACGACGTAAAACAATCATTTATAATATTGTCTAAGATACATTTGGATAAGAAATATTGAGTAAAATACTGGACCTACTCATGTGGTGTCGCTAAGACTTGATATATGCTAAAAGAATACAGCGAACGCTTATTTTAAAAGTTAGAAGTTTTTTTGGTTGTTTCTTCGACGGTTGTTTTCTTGAATCTTTAACGTTTGTCGTTTTGAGTTTAACCAGTTTGTGGAGAGTAATTTGATAAAAGTTGGGTTAGAATAAAATGATAAGAGTATCCGTTTGAACGATTGTCCCAAGAAAAGAGCGCCCACAGCATTGAAAAAAAGAAATAAGAGATAGCAACAATATCACAGAGGGTGGGTGGCTAATTGGGAGGCGAGACGAAATGGACAGCGTGAAATTTACACCCGACTGAAGAAGGCATTGAAGGGGGGTTTGCTCTTTTGTCAATTCAATCGTACATCCTTACAGCTTCGGGCCCACAAGTTGCCGGAGTAATTGGAGGTGAAATGTAAATTTAGTGCTGTTCAAATCTTTTCATCAGCAGCTTCTGAAATAGGGTGTCAAGTTGAACAAAATGATCCCCCGAAACTCTGCACCGATTCCATTTGTCAAATAAACTGTGAACAGTTCAAATTCTGTCGGGGAAACAGAGACATGAGGTACAAGTGGTCTTCCTAAGAGCTTTGTTAGGAAATGGTCATTTTGTCTCATTAGTTATGTCAAGGTCATCTACTGGCAACATAACAGATATTTTAGTTGGCGTATGCTCGTATATGCGTATATAACAATTTAAGCAGTCGCTCGCAAGCTAATATCCTGTACAATGTCCATGGCAAGGTATACATCAAACCTTCAAACAAACAAGGACAGTAAAAGGGAAACTAATATTTACATTAACTTTAAAGAAATGTTTCGATATCTTAAGTTGAGTTTTATAGTCCAAGTATTCAAAAACTGATAGATGTGTGTTGGTATCGTGCGTCTTCAAGTAAAAGCCTGGTAAATAATGTGTAATGATAATAAAATGTAATAATAATACAAAATATATTGCATTTATTGAATTGCTGTTTATGTCATAAGATATAGGAGGATCTGCAAGGGAATGACTTAACCATAACAGCAGTTTGTTCGGCTTGGTCCAACGATGATTGACGAGTTTACTTTATCAAAAAATGTTAAGTTTAAGTTAGGTTTAGTTTGTTTAAAGAAGTTAATCGGGCAAACGAGACATTGTTAAGGACGCATCCAGGTAACCCACAATTTAACATATGGTATTTATCTAGCTTCTGAGATCATGTTGGTAGTTTTGTGCTGCGGAAGTTGACCATTTGTGACACAGACATTGTTCGTAACAACAAAGTCTCGTACCTCCCTTCGCCTCGAGAACTAGTGATTACATCAATAGCTTCTGATCATGCAGCGAAAGTTACACGAAGTTACAACCGGCTTCATACGGCGCAGGATTAAAAGAAGTTGTCCATTGAATAGAATCTCACTCCTAAGACACACAATGCGATCTCTGTTAGGTTTTAGACCATTATTTAAAGTTAGTAAACACAGTACTCTGATACAGCGAGTCGTAAGCCAGGCACAGGTGTTTCCCATTATTGCTGAAGATGTGTCAAATCAATTTCATAAAAATGTTTTTCTTTTTCATCGCTTAATAGGCGTATTTCTGAAAAGTGCGTAAAGGATATCAGATAAATTATAGTCCAGCGTTGTGGTAGCAAACGAAAATGTTATGACAATTAGTATGAGTTGATGGGGTTTGACTTAAGTGTTTTGCAAATATTTAATCGAAATTGGAAAGGAAGCTCGAGTGTAGCTTTTGTGAACATCCCAATATTCACATGGAGCTGCGCTTTTGAAGAGTCTTCGTAATAAACGGCATTATATTAATAGTTTAACGACTCTTTTGGGCTACTTTATCAATTTTCTTTTTTTTTCGCTACTTGCGCCCGGGCTTTACCCAATAGTCAATTACGTTATATGAATGATTAACATCAATTAAGAAAGGGTTTTCTATCTTTATTATTAAAGCGATCGAACAACGGTTTGATTCATCCAAGTTGGGAGTGTACATCAACCTGGATTACCGCCGCTTCTTTGTCAAAAGTTTAAAGCTATCAAATGTATTTTTTTAAACTCTGCATAGGCAAAACGTTTAATGCTACCGTTACCTGCAGGTCGTACGACAGACTATTTAAGTGGCTGTATATTCACATGGTATACAGAAATACAAATAAAAACAATTAACGTAGCACTTGTATGAATGCTTCTTTTTCTTTAAAAACAATTCAAACTCTTTTATTGACACAACTTGTAATAAAAGGAGAACATCTTAAATCTTAAACAACGGTAAACACTTTTCTTTTTGATAAAAACTAAATGTTTAAGGTATGGTATTAAAAACAAAACTGTCCTGATAGGATACTACATTATGTTTGATGTTTAGAGGTCAGTATAATGAACTATTTACAGATTGGTGATTTTTTCAATCAAACTACTTGTAAACGGCTATAATTCATTTATGTAAATTAAGAGAGTAAATTAGGAGTGATGAAGTCTCCAGGCTGATTGCGACCCGACAAGAGAGTCTGTGTGGCCAATATTGCGTGTATCATCAACACCATCATATGGAAATAACAGCAGCTAAATGCCAAACTTCTGCCAAATACCAGTCCCTAAATTATACCCATTAAACAAATGAACAATGCATTAAAAGGCCAATGTTCGATGCACTTAATGCATAATTCATTCCTAACATGACGTTTGGGGTCTCCATGCGGCTGGCTCTCCATATGTAGCATTTACTGACAAACTAAAGTGGTGTTCTTGTGAAACTATTGCCACACAACCTTTCATCGCCAACGCTGTCACCACTTTTGATTATTTTTTCTTTCTCAATACTTGATCGTTCCTGGACTAAAAGGACGTGAGTTTATTATGGCTGGCAAAAACAAGAATGAGTAGCGGTTTTATGAAATATTTATCAACAGTTATAGCGGTCACTATCAGACGGTAATCAGTTTGACTCATCCAGAACTCGTGACGGCACGTGCTGTTCTGGTTAAGGAAAAAAGTTATGCGATTTGCGGCTTGTCACCATTGGCGCTGGCTCGTCTAAATGTTTCCATTTAATTAAAGCGCGTGTGTAACGTTTCACTAATCGTGGAAGTAAAACAGCTACATAAAGATTCTATCTAGAAGAGAAGTATCTAAAATGCCTTTTGTTAGAGACGTGAACATTATATAATATATAGGAACAAAACCGATTTATAGATGAACAGAGAACAGACGGATTCAAAAGGGCTGTCTTTTTTCATGTGCCTAAAGCGTGCAAGAAACTTCATAATGAGTGGTATTGTAATGACAGATTAGGAATAAAGGGCCCTTTGATATTTACGTATAATTTAGGTGAACGGTTTATTTACCAGTATATTCTTTGCATCAAACATGTCTTAATTAATTACGTTGATTTTTGGTTATTGGTCAGAGGGTCATGACGTTTTTATGATGACATGCCTCAAAGAGCCACACATCGAGCATATTGTCCAGTGAAAACTAGCATATATTTCAAGCACCTGTTGATTGCCATGGCAACAATTACGGAACCAACCAAACTGCAATAAATAATGACAGTTCCAATCATCTGTTCATGCTGCATCAACCAGTTAAAGAACATCTGTATGTGAAATCCATCGAAATCTGCAATAAAACAGGTGCCTTATAGTCATAGTTCATTTTCTGGCCGTAAAATTACATGCAACCGTACACTTACTACTTGGCTTGATGGTTTGGCTGGCCGCACAAAATTGTCTTCCATGTTATTGTAAATTGATGGTTCGGATTTACCTCTCTGGAGTGTAATTGATCAACGGCTTTGATATGTGATACGGAATTTTGCGCTGATTAAGCCCATTACGTGAGCTGAACATCTAGTTAGCATTTTTGATGGGTTAAGTAAGTCAGAAAGTTATTGCCTCTGTCAGATATTGTTACTCGTACAATATAAAGACTTCAAGGAGAGAGGTTGAACTGGCAACACTTTCATTGTAATTGCAAACAGTATTATAGGCAGAAAACTTTTGACAAAAATAGCAGCTGATTTTTTGTGCTTTTTTCAGATTGTTATAGAAATAACAAACATTTTATGTTATTTATTTTTGAACAGTCGTTAAAGTGCTTTGATACTCCTTTTATATCTCATATAAATACATTCAACTAATTTATATCTAAAATATTTATGTAAGATCTAACACAGGAAGAACATGGTAGAGTTGTTTGCCTTCATATATTTGTTGTTTTCCCTTGCATGGTACTTGTAATAGTTAACTTAAACTACACTACAAATAAAAGAAGTATGAAACTTAAAGTTCACAAAGAGGTTCTTTCGGTATTTATAAAAAGGATACTCCGGATAGTGTAGCAGTATTATCACACATAGAACAGGAAGACGGAAACTGTCAAACATTTCTTCCAAAATATGGCCTTTGTTATGAACTGTGTCAACGTTGATGACTTCATCAATGGTAATTGTTCATAATTTCAATAAATTGTCGTCTTCCAGGAAGGGATGTGGTTCCTTTTTGCTTCAGCCATCGAACCAAAAACATGCAGGTTGTCTTTCATTTAACCCTTAGTTGTTTGTATTGGTTTTATTTCTTCCCAGGGATTTGGGTGAGGATCAGATGTAATCATATGTTACACCACATTATCCAATTCATCGCCTTGAGCTTTCACATCACAACTGTCAATATGGACAATAACTAAGCTTTATTTTGTGAAAACGCAAACGCGACTACAATACGGGATGAATTCCTGTAGGAGTTTAGCCCTAACCGCCCAACTCCTCGTTTGACGTCTCGCAGCCCCGGCGGAAATCCCTCAGCAATCAAGGCGCCACCAAACGTTTATGAAATACGTCATATCTTGACCTGGTACTTGTGAAATATTGTACCCAAGCTGTGCAAAACAATTAAATATTTTATTATAGCGCGAGAGAAACAATGCGAAGGTTGGCTGGTTCTATCAATGAAGGGATGCTAAGCCTCTTTATTTGATAGGTCCCCGAGGAAGCACTGTCATTTATTTCATTTAATTATTCTAGTATCAGTTTCGTTAAAAAAACTAGATGGTAACAAATGAACGAAACGTTTGGAAATAGGGGAAACACAAAAACAAATCTAATGAAATTGTTCTGCTTAAGTTCAAAGTAAATAATTGCAAAAATGCATTACTTCTAAGAGAGGTATATGTAAAAGTTCCGTGATATAGACGAATGAAGTTAATGTACCCGTTGTCATTGGTACTGTAGTAACTAGCGACTTGGGACGTGCATGTAGCTATGTAATTGTCACAGACACCAAGTTTACAAGTGTTAATGACAAACAACTGGATAGTAGAACAACAGTTTCAGGTAGTTCCTATAAATAAAAAGGTTTCCTGCACGCTACTTTGCTGTTAGTTCGGTTATAAAGGCACTTCAACAAATACTAACACAAGTTATAACAGTTAAGTAATGTGTTCACAACTAACGTTTTATTCATTTCTACGTGTTCCAAGGGACTATAGAATCAAAGTACTTTAAACAAAAAACACAGTTAAAGGTACTCTGGTAACACATCATACAGGAATACGATAATAACTGCAACAATTTCCTCGATTACCATCACAACGTTAAACTTAAAATTGTCATTGTTATGTTAAGCATATATCCATCTGAGACCAATTAACATACGAACGTGTACAAGTATCAATAGACGTGAGTTCATGATAACCTATATCTACAAACTGTTCCCTTGTCTCTAATCGCGATATGAATAAGGTCATGTTATCTTAAAAGACAATAACAGAGATGATAAGTATATGTTTCAGTAAAAGATAATAAAGAATATAGTAAAGGATAATATTTGAAAGAGTGATGACCAAATTACCTTTAATTAAGGTCAAAAATACTGAACTAATTCGATAATTCACTAAAGAAAAACTGATTACTCTTTTTGATGTATGCCATATAACCATACACAGGTTCAATGAAGTGTTATATTTACTGATCAGAGCAGTGTTGTATCGAGTTTTATTATTAAACTGAAGTGGGTTTTGTTATAAACTACTATGCATATATACACTAAACTGTCTTACATTTATACTTCAACATCATTCTTTATGTAGACATATTCATATTTCGCCTGCATAGTAGTTGTGCAGATAAAAATCGTTATTTCAATTATTACCTTCTTTCAATATCAAAACATAGCATTCTCCTCTGAAATAAAACACGACGTGATTGAGACGAAACACCATGCCATTGTGCTATACTGGTTTCCATCATCTCTACAAATATATCTTCTATTTCTGTCCATTCTGTTTTCCCGCCGCTCAGAGTTTCTAGTGTCATCAGAGTTAAAAAGTCATCTCCTACCAGCATCCCATCGCCTCTGAACGGCTTCCTCTCCCCCATCTTCCACCCCTAGCCGCCTCTGTAATTATCTAGCAATAAAAAATCATTTCCCTATCTTCATTTAACCCGTTGTCATCGGTCTAATAGAAACCCGTGTTCCGATCCATTGCCCGTGTTCAACATGATACCTTTAATATTTCCGATGTCATATATAAAATGCTCTCCGTGTCAATAGAGCTTGGAATTAATGCGCGATCCGACCGACATGGGACGCACGGCTCTTTGAACAACAATTAACTAAACATCACGCTAAAATGCACTCCAATGTGGATAGAACATCGCTCATTCTGTCCCGCCATTTCCTGACAATCATTTTAGCATTGTTTACCAACTCTTCCTCGCCATTTCTCTAATAAGATAATGGAAATTTTATTATGAATGTGTAAACGGAATGGCACCGCCAACAGGGCAAATGTTAGCGGTGATATTTAAGCAACCAAGTTCGCCGATGTCAGCACACAGTCTAATTGCTAGCTAAATGTTTATATTCAATAGACAACCAACGGGAGAACAATCTCTACTAAGAATAGCACTACCACTACTATCACCACTACGTCTATATCCAATTACAGTAATACAAATTGCTTTCTGAATATCATCAACTCGATTGTCTTCGTATGGTCTTTCTCGCCATTACAAATCTAAGAATGTATAACAGTGGCGATATGATGGAGATAACATATATAAAGAAACCAATCAGACGCTACAAGGACTGTGTAATATGTGTACGATTGATTACACACGTACCTCATCTTGCAGCTAACTTGTTTGGATAGATTAAAAAACATATTTTAGTTTCTGGTGGGTTTTTTTTCCAAGACAATTTGAATATTGAATTGATTGAGAAATAAGTGACCACATGCTGGTTTTAAATGTGTTGTCAATTTCGAGTTCAAGAGAACATGGTCTAGTTTCTTGTGCGACTTGTAAACTTGTAAACATCAACGAAATGGATAATGTATATGAGTAAATCAGTATAAAACAGATAACAGTATATGCATTATGTATCAACCGTATCTATGATACATTTTGAAATGTAAATAACATTTGATTCTCAAGCAGCAGGAACAAGAAGATAATAATCAATCATTTCGATCTTTAAGATGGCATGCTGTAAATGTGAGCATATATTTCATTTAACTGTGACGAAAATGTATCGTTCAATTCATGCTTTTCCTCTCTTTTTTAGTTTTTGCCTTCCAGCTTTAAACGTTCATGAAACCGAGGTTGTCTTTATGCATCTTTAACATTAGAATTAAACAAATATGAGCATATGGAATCAACATGTTCTTATCAGGACGACATGTTAAAATCTGCAATTGGAAACGTGAGTATCTGAAATATAGCAAATCAAACTATTGCATTGTTAAATAAAAACACATTGAGAGAATTCTAAATCATTTCTACTAGCGCTTATCACAAGAGCAGGTATAACAACGGTGAATAACAGAACTCGAGCAATATTCTTCAGTTTGTTTTTTGTTGTTGTGCCATATATCATACGATAACCAAACCGTAATTGTTTTATTATTCATATGGAGTATTATCACTACAGGGAGGGAATCATTTACGTTAACGGTCAAAGTGTTTGCTCCTATAGTTTCACAGATAGCGGAGGTCATTAAATATTTACCATCTGATCATAGCCCTGTCCCTAGTCTTCGATATTTATATGGACAACTTATAAAAGGCCGAGCCATTATCGTTAATTAAGATGAGACTGGAACATGATCGCATATCTGTAGTCAGGACCCCGGATGAGTAATGGATTATTGTACTTCAAACAAAGCACACCATTCTCTATCGTTAGCATCGTGTTTGGAAAAGTCAACACAAGTAAACAGTCAGGCTATAGCTCGTCCAAACGGTTCCTGATAGTTAACTCTTTAGTCAACCTAAGCACACCTGGTTGGTCTGGACTCCAGCTTTGTTATCGGGCATGGCTAAACAATTATAACTACCTGATTGGAAAAACCAATTACGCTAAATAGGAATTTACATTTTACCAATTCCATCCAGGTAAAAAAATATGATGTAGAAGATAGTTCGACAGGGATGGCAGTAATCAGCACAATATTGTTTCAATGACGCTTGCTCTGTTTTTCACTAAGCACGTCAAACTGCATAGTGCCATAGTATTCCCTTGGAAACTGGTACATGTATTACAATAATGAAATAGTGCGTTTCAGCAGAGGTCGAAGTTATGTAGTAAATTATTGAAAACAAAACTTTTATTTGAAAAGTGTTTACTTTATTTTTAACTCAATCGTTGTTGTCATGAAAATAACACATGTCTGATTTGTATCATTTTGTTATGTTTTATTATTCATGACAAAAACAATCTCCACCAATTAAGAACACCCCTAATCAGGAATAATACTGCTCTTCAACATTAACTATATAATTTTATTTACTTAATGATTTAAAGCATTTGATGTGTGTATCGGTATGATAACTTTTTCTTTTTATTCAAAAAAGCGCGCTCTATCATTAAGACAAAAACAAATTGAACAACAACAACAACATCAACATCCCTAACAGCTGAAACTACTAAATTCCCGCTATATGCGGTTCAAACTTGCCAGTTCCAAGCGGTAGTACCAAAGGTATTTTTAAAGTTTGATCTATTGACTAACCTAAAACAATGCTAGAGGTTTTGAACCAACAGTGTTGTTTCAGTATTATTTGCCTGTTTCGAGATACCTTTGTTCTGATTAAACTGTTGCCAAAGACTGTGCCTTATAGTTCTGACTCTTAGCACATCCATTATATTTGCAGTGCTGTGTTGTATCGCAGATAACATTGATTCAAACAAATTATGCATCCTTAGTCCGTTGGTAGGAAAGACAATGAGATTTAGGCCCTAGATTAATTTCACGTGTCAGTGATTCCGGAAGAGCATGTCTTACAACGCCAATCAGATCGTTGCTTTGTGTTCCATTGTGGTTGCCCAGCCAGATCCTTCCACACCGCATAATTAAAACCTTTTATGGTCACCCAAACCCGATTTTAGCAGGTATTCTCCATATGATTTATCAGCAGAATTCAATTTTCGTAGGACCTGTGAAGGCCCATTTCAGCAAACGATAGCCATCTTTGATGTTTAGTGTGATTCGTGCGTTGGCAATAACGACACGGGCGGCACACTTCAAACGTTGAACGCCCGTGATTATCGTTTCCAATTAGAGAAGTACCTCGCCTTTAATTAATGCTAATAGCTATGAAAAAGGGAAAAGGTATATCACTAAGCTGGATAACGGAATTACCTTGTGTAATGGCAACATTAAAAGTCAGGCATTAATGAAGTAATTAAGCGTACAATTTAAACATAAAGGTGATACAACCGCTTGAAGCTGGTCAGTTTGAACCGCATATAGCTGGAATTAAGTTGTTGTTGCTGCTGTTGTTGATAATATTTTTTTACTTTTATTTATACAAATAAAAAATCTTGTTTACATTTTTTTCTTAAAGGAGCATGTCAAAACATCGTCAATTACAGCTCTGGTAAACACACTCTTATATAGAGTATTATTTTAATATACAATTTCTCAAAAGAACTTTGTGTTTCAATGTTCCGGGGATGTAATCTATAGATCATTTTTGTAAATCATGTCACATTATAATAAAATTAAAGCTGCTTGCTGACGATTTGTAAATTAATAAAGTGTACATATGTATCCGTTAAAACAATATAATTTCTTG
>ENA-OREC01000989-OREC01000989.1-marine-metagenome-genome-assembly--contig:-NODE-989-length-13238-cov-14.352253_pt1 | contig 13238 bp, 12 predicted proteins | sample MGYA00248626_ERZ508543 | MGnify/ENA primary metagenome ERZ508543 (study PRJEB26211, sample SAMN05518279) | marine metagenome | isolation source: Puget Sound, Washington, USA | host: Bankia setacea... | reverse complement strand
TTCTACATGCTCCTACATGCTCCTACATACTTCTACATGCTCCTATATGCTCCTATATGCTCCTATATGCTCCTACATGCTTCTACATGCTCCTATATGCTCCTATATGCTCCTACATGCTCCTACATGCTCCTACATGCTCGTATATGCTCCTATACCGTAAGCATATAAACTATAGTGGGGCTCAACTTCACTAGGTACAGGCTATGTTTGTTTGGTTTATCAGTACATACCTTTACTACAACCATACGGATTATTACTGTCAAGAAAGCTGGATCCAGTAACACATTTGTCACATCGCCGTTTGAATGTGAACTCTTTACACCAGCATTGTCCGTCTATAGGATCGCATGTGGTATTTAAAGCTCCAGCTGATGAACAGGCACAGTCTGAACAGCTGTATCAAAATAAATAACAAAAGCTGTAAAAGCATTATGTACCAGAAGATATTTCCTTCTATATGTCACTGTCACAAAGCAATGGATCTGGATATGTGAGCGTTTCTATGAGGCTATATCAAACTTATATTAAACAAAACTCAATTTTAAAGAAAACAAATTATTAACTTTTATATTATTTGTTTTCAGAAAATTATTCTCATTTATCATCTAACATGAGTTTAGTCTCCTTGGAATATCAGGCAAACACGTATATTTGTCTAACTAGTAGCTAAGACACACCTTCCTTTTCTTCCATCAAAGCCATAGAATTCCTCGAGACATTCGTTACACTGCACACCTGTAACCCCTGATCCACCACCACGGCACTCACACTGCCCCGTCTGTGTATCACACTGTGTCAGCGGCAGAGTCCCCGTCTCGTGGCATACACAGTTCAAACAACCTCCACCAAGGTCCAAACTCACAAAGTAACCTGTAATGTATGCTATAGTGTCAGGCCAACAAATCTACAACACATCTTAGAGTTATTACTTGATGTTGTATACATGTCACTCCTGTAAAGTTTAACATGTACTCTCAATGATTTGTTGTATAATAAACTACGTAAACAATAAAGTAGAAACATTGACTTAATTAGAGTATAATCAACTTTTAAGTAAAATTTAACGATTTATTTGATTTTTGTTTCAATACATAATAACTTATAACTTTACCGTTTTGACAGTCCTCACATTGTCTCTCAATCCTGTTAGGTAGACAAGCACATTGACCTGTGTTCTGGTTACAGGCTAGATTCTCTGTACTGACCATATCACCAAGTTGGGTACCAGTCGGGTCACATTCACATGATATACAGCCTTCTACATGATCCAGACTGAGGCCCCATGTGTTTCCCAGACACTGGTTACAGCTGGATCCCTGCACATTGGCCTTACACACACACTCTCCAGAGTCCTTAAAAACAGAAACAAAGAGAGAAAATAAAGACCTGACAGACCACTCAGTACAGTAAAACCCCTCTAAACCCTAACCCTCTGGAGACAAGACAAAGTGTTTGGTTAAGAGAGGACTCCAGTTTAACAGGGTTATTTATATATAGGAGTAAATAGATTTGGGACCACAGGCAATGTTCAGTAGTAATAGGACACCGGCCTTTAGGGAGTTAGGTTTAGAGCGACTCTGGTATAGAGGGAGTTTGGTATAAATGGAGTCCGGTGTATAGGGAGTCTATTATATAGGGAGTATTTAAAAAAAAAAATTCTCTCAAGCATGCGCCGTTGCCTTAAATGTATCCAAGAACTGTATAAATGATATAAATTTATACCAAAGAGGACCACTAGTCTACAAGTTGATACCTTATCACAGAGCATGGAGCCATTCACTGTTCCAGCAGGATTACACGTACATGCCACACAACCAAAGTCTGCTGAACTGCCAAACCCATATGTCTCATCTGTACAGTTGGCACATTTCAATCCCTCCACATGAGCCTTGCATGGACACTGCCCTGTCTGCTTGTCACATACCCCTGAAGGCTGGGTCCCTATTGGGTTACAGTCACACGTCAGACAGCCCTCCTCAAAGCCCCAGTACCCGTCCTTACATTCGTTACACTGGCGAGACTTGGCCTGATCCTTACACTGACACTGCCCGGTTAAGGGGTCACAGAACTGATTGGTGGATCCAAAAGGGTTACAGTTACATGGCCTACACCCAAGTGCGTTTGATGCAGACATCTCGTAAAACCCATACTGGCACTGATCACACTTTTTACCTGAAGAGCAAACAAGAATAATCATCTTTCATCATTGTCTAAAACATTTATAAATAACCCACAGATAAAAACATGAACAGTATCAGCCTATACAAATATATCAGTTAGTAGAATGATCTCAACATTATACATTATACCAATTATTGCTAAAAGTTTTTACTACACTTTCTACAGAGCTGTTCAGAGACTGCTGGCATACGAACCTCTCACATTAGGTTTACAATTACACTGTCCGTCTGCTGGTGAACATGTGACATCTCCATCGACGGTACCCTCTGGGTTACATCCACACTCCTTACAGCCCAGGGGATCATCAGTAGTGAGATTGTAGAAGCCAGGTTTACACAAGTCACATCTACGCCCCTCTACATTGGACTTACAGAAGCACTGACCACCATCCTACATGTAAAAACAAGCGCCTATTAGTGTTGAAAAAACAACAAAATGGTCTAACATTACGATCTGAAATAATTTCTTTAGTTTTAAATTCTTATGAAATGTATATAGTGAGGCATGCGTTGACTTTCAGATAACAACAGACACAGGGTAACTCTATATGCCCTTCTGTGGATGATTGGTTTCATTACAAGATTACAAAAACTTTTGGTACATTGGTACACTGTATCTGGATATTTCTCTCCAACAATTAGATTATGTTTTTATACAAAAATATCAACTTGTATCAGACAAACCTTTTCACAGTCCGCCTGCAAGTTTTGTACCCCAAGTAGGTAGCAGTCACATAAGCTGCACACATCCTCTGCATACAGACTCTGTCCTGTTGGTCGATAATAGCCGTCAATACATGTCTCACACAACTGCCCCTCCGTGTTATGTCTGCACCCTAAACACACTCCCCCTCCACCCGAGTAATGGTCGTCAGGGTACTCATCGAGAGTAGCGTTGTACACACACTCGAAGGCATGATTGTAGCACTCACATGGCTGACAATTGAACCCATCTAACTGATCACCACGACGGAATGGCTTGTTGTTGAATAATGGCTGACACATTTTACACTGTAAAGAAGCATGTGATGAAATAACTGTAAGTATATGACAAAATAAGTAAACCAAATTAGGTAAAACATACTTGTCTGCATCAGCTTTAGTAGCTTTAATTTGTGTGAGAAGAAATTTCAAGCAGACTTTTTAGAACACAAACTCCACTTAGATAAAGACACAATTAAACTTTGGTAGTACATACGAATAAAAAAATGATTAAGTTTTCATTTGCATGCACAATTTTTATTTGTGCAGCAGGAAAGGTTTTATTTTAAACTCTTTGTATCTGCTTCCTGCCGTAGGGGGGTGGAACATTTAATAGAGCATAGTAACCTGTCTGTCCATAGTATGGCTCTCTGGTAGACAGTCACACTGGTAAGGCAGGGTCTCGTATTGACAGGTCGCCGCATGCCCGTAACAGTCACATCTACAGAACACAAATATACCAGTAACGCAGTTAGAACAAAAAAACTAAGTTTTACCTCTGAAATTCACTTACACAAAACTCTGTTTTGAGGAACATCTAAAGTGCTTCACCAACAGGTAGAAAATCTCTATTAAATTAATTATATCTTGAGGGTTTCGCAATAGGAAGCAAAGAGAATTTAACTCATCTTGCAGATGTCTTAGGAAATCTAACTAAAAGTAAAGCCTTTTCTCATCTATCACAAACTTTTCTTTGTAATTAACCGTTATTCTTTAAAATTGAAAAGAAAAACCACTTTGCAGCCACACTGGGCAACTATAATTAATGACAATTTTATTAGGGAAAGAACAAATTTTAGGGAACCATCACACATTGACTGATGAAACCTACTTAGCGGCCACACTGAACTCATGAAGTGCGTAGTATCTATGTCTCTCATTCTTCACAAAGTAATGGTCCTTCATCTTCACCCTTACTTTCCTCGCCATCACAAAGTCAAAGAGTTCCTCCGTATGGTAGAAGTCGTTGTATCCAGGACGGGGCACTGGTTCAGGGTTGAGGATGTTGAACGTTATGTTAGCTCTCGTGTACTGTGGGGTACTGGAATGTAGGGGGTGGATTGGTAGGTAAATATAGTTTAAACACAGGATATAGCATGGATGAAAGTATGCAGGATATGACATTCAGTTTTGGAGGCAGTTTCATTAGTGATTTTCAGTCTTCACATCTCCCCCCATCTCCCAAGTTAGAGAAAATTTAGAGATAAACATGAATTTAGGTAGTTTATGTACACCCCAGGAACCCCCATAACCCTTTAACAGACTTGTAGAAAATGTACCAAATGTTGTTTTTCTTTTAAAGTTTCAACATATGGATATGAATGACCACATATGTCTCATTTGATATTGTAATAATTTCAAATGCTTACATGCACCGCCTCACCGCCTCACCGACAAAAGTTGAACGCTCATAAACATTTAAAAAAAAATGCTTACATGCAAATCACAAAGATAAAAAAACCTTGTGATTTATCAAAGTTGCCTCATTCATAAATATTAGTTATCAACAAATTTAACTCTTCAGTCTTTATGTACTACTAACAAAATATAATACACTACTACATGTAATGGTATAAAAGTAAAAGCTTTCATTGAGCAAGGTGCATACTCCTGGTCGATCTTGAGACAGTTGGTTGAGGTGGGAGTGGGAAGTGGGCCATTGTCTACAGCATTGTAATACACCTGACAATCATCTGCAAACTGTTGCCATGTCTCCCACTGTGGTGATGTGAGCTCCTTCTTACGCTGAATCTCCACCGCCATTGGTAGCGGGCTATAGAACTCCAGGTACACGTAGAATACCTGTAAGGAGAAAGTGCTCCAAATATAAACATGTAAATGAAAATTATATCATATTCAAAGACAATGAAATTTGAATTTGTACTAAAATATCAAACTATGAAACTATTGTCTGCTTTAAATGGTATCTCTTTTTGCATTCTTATTGTATCAGTACTATTAGTAATATGAATTCTGAGAAAAAAACACCATAACCTGACCTCTGCTTCCATATTAACAGAAATTCTGTTGTTACCTTGTAAAGTTAGCTTGGAACCAATACCGAGTTTAAAGAGAAAAATACTAGTTGTTCATGGACAACATAAGATGATTGAAGCTCCAACGTTTGATAAAGCTTCACCCTTTTAGTAAGTGTCTGTTACAATGCAGGACCTTTTCCTTCCATTTTCTATGATGTTGTTTCCTTTACTAATGATCTTTACATTTATATTTTATGACTTTATTGTATCATGTAGACTTTGTAGCCTGGGTTAGGCTGCTATATTATTTTCCCTGGCAGACTATCATATTTCTAATTACAACTGGACCTTGCACTGTGACGAGTATACCCCTACCCCAGCTTTGTCACAGGATATGAGACAAACCATAAAAATATCATTTAGATGACTGTTGAACGAGTTTAAGAAAAATACTTTTCACCAACAGACCGCAGAACCATCTGATGACTCCAGTAGCCCCTGAGTGAGCTAAAAGGGCACTTACCTGAAACTCATCTCCCAGATCTACCACCAGGTTCACATCATTCATAAAGTCTGACACCCAGATACTGTTGGCGTCGTCATCATTAGCATACTCCAGTGGATGGGCCTCATTGTTCAATCTGAGGACATGGTCGTTGGTATTGTCTGGTTCATTGTTCTTTATACAGTTATGTACCTGCAAATTGTCACCGAAATATCATTATGTGCCTGTAAGAATCACAATAAGTAAAAGTAAAAGTGATTATAAACAGGAGAGGGTCAACATGAGTCTCTATTAGGGAAGACTGAAGGAGTATCAGGAATAACTTGTTATAATACATTAAGATTTGTTGTCAATACATGTGTACATTTGATTTCTGCAACTTGCTGTGAAAGAAAGGAGAATTCATTTTCTTTACTACATGTATTTACCAAGGATAAATCTTATTATTTATTACTTACCAAGGATAAATCTTTTTCTTTACTGTTTACCAAGGAGAACCATAATGAATTACTATTTATGAATGATAACTCTACTATTTACTATTTACAAAGGTTAACTCTTATTTGTTACTATTTACCCAGGAGAACTCTCAATTCGTTACTATTTATCTAGGAGAACTCTCAATTCGTTACTATTTATCTAGGAGAACTCTCAATTCGTTACTATTTATCTAGGAGAACTCTTAATTTGTTACTATTTATCTAGGAGAACTCTCAATTTGTTACTATTTATCTAGGAGAACTCTCAATTTGTTACTATTTACCCAGGAGAACTCTTAATTCGTTACTATTTAGCTAGGAGAACTCTCAATTTGTTACTATTTATCTAGGAGAAAGAACTCTATTATTTACAATTTACCAGGGAGAACTCATATATGTTACTTTAACCAATTTTAACTATAATCTGTTACTATTTACCAAGGAGCACTGTATTATTTACCAGGAATAACTCTATTATTTACTATTTACCAAGGAAAACTTGTTCTTTCCAACGTACACAGATGAACTCTTCTTCGTTATTTTTTTCAAAGGAGACCTGTTACTTGTTACTATTTACCTGTAGAGGTTTGACACGTGGATGGGAGGCAGGACATCTGCAGGCTGACTGGACTCTCAGTGGAGGAAAGAAGTCTGAATAGTCCTGGGCTATCTCACGATTGGACAATGTGACAGGGTAGAAACGGAAGTCTTGTAACCGACCTAGATACTGGTAGGTTCCTGGAAACAAATATTCATACACATGTAGATTAGACAACCGAGTTATGAGATAAACAGTTGAGAGCAATGTAAAGCAATGCTTATCTTTTTATCTCACCCAGAGTTCTTCATAGAAACCTTGACATTTCAGTTTCATATTTCATCAGTTGTTTGTTCCAGTTTGTGAGTATGTGTCAGTAAGAGTGTGTGTTTGTGAGTTAGTGTTATCCATGTTTTGGAATTTGTTTGAAGGCGATATTGTTTTAACCTTCATAATATAAAGAAATTACTATTATAAGTAGTAGTAAAATAATACAAATGCCAGGTTTTCTATGAAGAACAACTCACAGCTGATGTCTAATGAGAATTTAGTTGAACTTTGATTGAACTTTTATTTTGTAAAAGAAACATAATTCAGTGATTCTGTCTAACCTGTATGCAATGTAAGATTTGATTTGTATTGATACTATGGTGTGATACTCTACAAATGTTCTAGATACAGGGGTTATTGGTCGGCAACATCTAGCTGATAACAATGACATATGTACCAAGTAAGGGCTTATGTACCAAGCAATGACATATGTACCAAGTAAGGGCATATGTACCAAGCAACGGCATATGTACCAAGCAACGGCATATGTACCAAGCAACGGCATATGTACCAAGTAAGGGCATATGTACCAAGCAACGGCATATGTACCAAACAAAGGCATACATACCAAACAATGGCATATGTACCAAGCAACGGCATATGTACCAAGCAAGGGCATATCTACCAACAAATGTCATACATACCAAACAATGTCATACATACCAAACAAGGGCATATCTACCAAGCAAGGGCATATGTATCAAACAAGACCATATGTACTGAACAATATAGTACATACCAAACAAGGGCATATATATTATGACTTACCACTCATTGAGAGTCCTACCCGGACCCAGGTTTTAGCCGGTTCCTGTATCTTACTGACAAGTGTGGTAGTGTATGCGGCTGAAAATCCAGGACCAACACCATTCAGGAAGAACGTCAAACTTCTGCCGTAAACCTACATAAAACAGATGGTCATTATAAAGGTGAGTTGTTTGAAAGGTCTGGACATAACTGTCTTAACATAGTATACTAAGCTGATCATCTGTGACTCTGTTTATAAAAGTCTTCACTCATGATGGGACTTAGACCCAAGACCCTGTTAGCAAGTAGTATTTTTTACAAACATAGTCTTCGAATGCCGATTTGGAGCAATGTGTTTTTTGTGGAACATTGTAAATTAAGTTTTTGATATAACATTAAAGATCAACACTAGTATTTGGTTTTGTTTTATTTTTTGTCTTGACAATATTTTACAGGTACAGGTACAAGTAATCATCAACTTTATTCTAAATGTGCATATTTGAAATATCTCTAACAAGGTGTTAAAGGGAAAGAGTTCTAAGTTCTAAGCAGATAGAACCTTTTTACATTCACCCAATAAATCTGACAATTTTACCTTGCATATGTTGTATACGAATATTGACCAGAAACTACGGAATAAGTTACATGGACCAATACATTACAAAATAGGTGTTACATGATTACTCAAAAACATGTGATATATACTCTGATATAATAACACGACAATCTAATCCACCTATTTCAAAATTCAGCAGACGGTGTAATGAATTAACGAGTGTCTGGTCAAAGTTCCCCTTCAATACATTAACATACCAGTACATTAAAACACCATGTAGGTTTTGTGACTGTACCTGAAGGGCAATATATGTCCACGTCTCAGAAGGGATTGTCTCAGGAAAGGTGACAGTTAACAATCCTCTGGTAGACTTGTACACAAAGTTCAACACATTCTTACGCACGTTCATCTCAAATATTAACTCCCCATTCAGCTGTGACACTTTCTGAATCAAAGTCCTGAAAACAGAGGATCAAACACATCAAGCCAGTGCATTCATTGACAATAATTTAAAACTATTTTCACACAACGTTGGCGGCCTTGAGGTTATTACAGTGTTTGAAAAGGAAAAATCTAGTGTATGATATGTATGTTAATTGATCTTACATGGGTAATTTGTCATTTAATTTAAACTATAATGTAACGACTTTAGGAATTGTTATTAAGCTACCATTTGACAAGGTTTATTGACTTTTCCGGAATGAGATTCATAAAGAGTTTTATCATAAAATGGCAACAAGCATTTGATTCTTATAATCACATGACTTTGAAATGCTCACAAACCAGCTGCATGGTATGCATTCCAAGGGTTTCTTGCATATTGCATCTCAATAGGGTTAATATTGAATATGTGTAATATAAAGATATTCCTAATGGTTATATATTACATTGAAGACAAAGTTAGTCGTACGATATTGTTCTATTACACGTTTCTCTTTTGAGCTTCCAGTAATATCATTAGCATGTGAGTTAGGCACGGAAATTTAAAAATGTTCAAGTTACAAACCAAAGAACAATCTAAGAAACTAATACAATTATTAGAGAAATAATACTCATCCGTAATGATTCAAATTACAACTATGTTACATTATGGTATTATTCATTTATATATTGTAATTTAAGTTATGCTTACAATGTATTTATTTATAAATATGCAAGAAGCTATTTGTTTTATTTTGATTGTATTTTTTCCATTTTTTGTTTGGAAGAAAGTCATGGTGTTGTTTTTTGTTGTTCCCCAACCTTCACCTTGGGGTTATGAAACAGTACACACAATATCTTATCTAAGTCAAAGAAAGTATGATTAATGCCTAGTAACTGTTTACCAACACTCCAGATTGCATGCCTTGACACATGTTCTGATTAATTAATGAAGTCAGGTGTTCCATTGATTACTACACCTGGTCAGTAATTATCTGCCAGTTCATCAAATATTCAAGAAGCCAAGTTTCTTCATTGATTTCTGTGTATCTGAGCCATTGTCTATCTGTCTAAGACACTGGTTTGTTGTCTGAAGGAACATTCTAGGCCCAGCATAAGTTTTATATAAAAGTACATACTTGTATTAATGTTATAAAAAACACACTAAAAAACTGGCACCCATAATATCAAATTAACATTTATATATGAAAATCAAAAGATAAGGTCTAATTAATTTTAGCATAAGTTTTTAGAATTTCAAGTTTAGTTATATATCTTTATATTCTTTCAGTATTCTAGAACAGTCTTATTTTCACCAGATGTTCACCTTATGAAAAAATAATCTATTTTTAAATGAGAATAATGGCAATGGCAAACCTGTATATATTTATCTTTGGAAAGACTTATAAAAGTAAGAGATATATATGTAGATCGCATTAAATGGTGCTTATCATATAAAACATTTGAAAACATGTTTTGTAGACCTGACTGACAAATATAAATATACTGTAGGTATAGTCTTGTAGGACCATTCTATCATTTTATTTGACCACATGATAGTGTTATCCAACTTCTGTTATCTAATATCTGACAGATAGTGCATCAGTGTTTCAATTTGAGTTCTGTCTACCATTAGAGCTCTGTTTACCATTACAGCTCTGTCTACCATTAGAGCTTACCCATTGTTGTCCTTTCTTTGCCACACCCAGAGAGTAATAGTGAACTCCTGCGTGGATGAGAAGTCCGGACTGACCGACGGAGTTACAAAACACATTGGTCCAGTGCTGATGAACGATGTTGAAGCTGACTGAAATGCGCTACCGGGTCTCCTGTTAATTGTGTCCAGGAATACACAGTCACTGAAGGCCATGGTTTGTACAAGCAGGTTGAGATGGTTGGGGAGTTCTGTTCTGCCCGGGCATTGCTGCACACAGAAGTCCTGGTCACAAACTTGCACCGATAAAGAAAAGCCTGAACTTTTACAAAACGCCGACCTTTCCTGTACTCCACATGTACTTTGGGAGGGTTCGGTGACTATAGAACGGAACTGAGCGGCCTTGAACAACTTAGGAAACTGCCTAGGCCCTGCTGTTTCGCAATGTATCGTCCCTATATTTAGTATAACCAAAAGTATGAAATAACAAATATGGTGAAGGCTATATGTATGTAAAAATGACATATTTTTATACATATCCCATCGATGCTCGTTCAATTGTTTTCTGTGATGAAATTGTTTGATTTTTCTTCCACATTTTTCTTTAATCCCTGAATCACCTGGATAACTGTATAAATCTAAGTCTAAATCCATCCTTTTACACATGGTAGCATCTAACATTTAATTACAACTTTCTCCGTCTGCATAGCTATCCTTTTCTTTTATATACCCTCTGATGGTGTTTATATAAACTGGACTGTTAAGGTATTCAAAAGTCACACTTCTAATAGTTGTAAGAGTAAAAATAATCACTGAATGAATAATCCTTTTTATCACAAAAATGTATAAAAAACAGTAGTCCTCTTTAGCTGCCTATTTGATTTTATTGTTCACCGTAGCATCCTTGAAAACTACCACAATAAGAAGAGTACAGGCAATTGTCCCAGGTACTGCCAAGGTAAAATCAATGATTGTTATCCCTCAGACAAAATCCTAGACCTACACTGATTTATCGAAGGTCTCTTAACTGACCCATAGTGGCAGCTGGCAGCAATAATTATTCAATCAATATCTATAAATGCAAACATCTTACTAACAAATGCCCAAAATCCAATTAACACCAATTAGTATAAAATTCTAAACAAGGTAAGAACATTAAGCAGTGCAATAAAACTGCTAATTGCTATGTTATTGGTAAAACTATGGACAATGCATTTCAATTTTGTGGCAGGAATGTGAACACATTATGACCATCTGTTTTGAATTGTGTTTTCTTTCCTAATGATTACATGTAGAGCTGTTTAAAGGATTACATAGCACATTGTACTACAAACATTAAGCTGTCTTTGCTAAATACTTAGGTGGTGTCTGTGTAAATACACCTTAGAGGAATTACTAAAATGAGAAAGTTTGTGCCATCAATACTAGACACAGCTTTCACTTTATTACATATTAACACATTGATGAACTGGGATAATAGTAACCAGCCGTTTACTGTCATTTTGGATAGCCCATTATTTTATCATGGATACTAGTTATGTTAAAATGGGTGGGGGCTATACTTTCACAATGAGTATTGTTGTACTTTGTATAGTTGTGGAGTTGTGAAGCACCCTTAGATGTAGCAATAGAAACTCAAGTCATTTTCCATTTTTTTTAAATCCAGTTAAATGTCAGTAAAAACTTTTGAAAAGACCAAGCAGTTGCTAATGTATCATAATGCTTAGATATACAAATGAACCAGCCATTTATTGATTAAATTTCCAGTATCCATGCAAACGCCAGTTATTTTCCAGTTAAATGGCCTAACAAATTTAATGAGCTAGCCAGTTAAGTGACATCAGAAAAAAAGCTCTGAGAGTAATTTATTTATGATCTTTTTTTGGTCCAATAATTTATTAGATCTACACTAAAGTCGTGTATTGTGGGCTCACCTAAATATGCGAGATAAATTCTACCAGTATGAGGTTGAATGTTGATTATATTAGTATATTATATACATGTATATATATCTTTATTGCCTCCATGATTTGGAGATATACATATGTTACAAATCAAAAGAACAACAATGAAAAGAAAGTAAAAATGAAACAAAAAAAGAACAACCAACAAAAAATACATGAGCAAACAATTACATAGTAAGACGGGTATCAAGTATACGAATTGAAAGAAAAGACGAAAAAAAAAAGCTTCTAATACAGTCGTACACATATTAACACTAATGTTCATACACGTTACATGGAACGACACATATATCGATCACGTGCTAGTCAAAAACAACGATTTCAGAAATAAGGCACAACTAACAAGAAAATCGTAGTAGTGTTCAGGATCTATGATGTCACAGAACGCGTCATCAGTACCTCCAAGTAGATATAAAATCAGTGTATGTCTGTCAACATTTCTCAAATGATTTCCAACACTATATGTACATGTAATAGAAATGGTCAACATGAAGTCATTCATTTTCTCAGCACAGTTGTTGTTTTTACAGTCATAGAGTATATGCATTAATTCATCAGTGTATGGATGATCACAAATATCACAATTCACAGGTTGTTTCAATATCAGTTTACACAGTAGTTTAGCGAGAAATTTCATTAAATTAACACAATCAGGTTTTTGTGAGGCGGCTGTCCATAGGTTTGAAGGTGTAATGATCGAATGTATTTCACTAAAACGCGTAAAATCAGAACATATTGACAATCGTTCGGACCAGCTTTGTTGTTCCAGTGAAAGTACACGTTGTCTTGAAATTCTTTTCCACAGAGACTTGGCGGGGAAACAAACCCGAATTCAGGTAGTCATCTCGGAATGCTATGAGTTCATATTTTGTTAAAACACGGTTGATATCGGGTATGAATCC
>ENA-OREC01000988-OREC01000988.1-marine-metagenome-genome-assembly--contig:-NODE-988-length-13240-cov-13.606245_pt1 | contig 13240 bp, 8 predicted proteins | sample MGYA00248626_ERZ508543 | MGnify/ENA primary metagenome ERZ508543 (study PRJEB26211, sample SAMN05518279) | marine metagenome | isolation source: Puget Sound, Washington, USA | host: Bankia setacea... | reverse complement strand
CTTGTTGCAATGAGTGTTTGAGTGACATTTAAGAGCTTGTTGCAATGTGTGTTTGAACAGATTTAAGAGCTTGATGCTATAGGTGTTTGAATGAAATTTAAGAGATTAAATAGCTGTCAAAAATGGAAAAGCCGATTAAATACAGCGTAATGACAGATGTCCGGAGACTCATCCAAACATTTTTCATTTCTTTTTTGTCTCAAAGGCCGTTAAACAATGTAAACCAAGTAAAACCTCATATTTATGATCAATTTGATGAGAACATGCTAAGCTTTGAATCTATAATTGAATAACAAACCATTTAAACCACAGTTTATAAGTTGAGTGTCAAACTGTTATAGCAACAGTCTTGTACAGAGCGATTAAAAATTCATCCTCTATATTTGCATGCATGTCTATGTAGTATCTTGAGAAGTGAATTAGCAAAAACGTTCTATGTGCTATTGACTAAAGAGGCAGATAGAACCATTTTGCTTTTACTCAACAGTTCCATGCACTACACATCTACTACTGATAAGTCACCATGTAAGATTGTCTGTTGTCTGAGTTATCTTATCAGTCATTCTAAGGAGTGAGAGAATGTAAATGCTTATTATTTCTCATAGGTACTTAGAACTTACAATTAACAAGTAAAACGAGCACTCTGCAGAATAAATAAAAGTAAATGTGTGATTTATAGAGTATATATGGGGTTTTCATTTTGTTTATGTTTTCCTAAAAATTAGCCAATTAGCAAGCACCTGATTGCAAGCCAAATGTCAATTAAATGTATATAAGCAAAGATATTGATGAAATTGTTCCTTTCTTGAAAATGAATCGATACATACAAAATAGAAAAAGAAATCTTCATTTAGATCATTTGGAGCAGAGATTTTGTGACTACTTGTTTCTAGCTCAATCAAGGAAACATCAGACACTCTAATACTGCTGCGCTATATGGCGTCCTATAGAATTCAGTTTGAACCCTCATTTAGGCCACTGTTTCATTAAAAAAACACCTTCAGGAATTGAAAAAAAATGGTTCTAAATTGCGAAAATATGGTCTGTATATGGCTAGATCTTACTGTACAACATGAAGGTATATAGAAAACCAACTTACCGATATATACGGCCACAAGCACAGCTGTTGTTATAAGGAATATAATCGCACAACCTATTAAAATCCATCCTATATAACACAGTAAACTTGAGGAGCGTTTTTTGAACATTGTGTCGTTTTTTTCTGGAGGAAGCTCGTCACTCAATAGTTCATATGATTTGAGTTCAAGCAAAGTGTTCTTTTCGATGACGTGGTTACAGTTGTTGTTGTTGCAGTTATCAGGCTTATCAGTCACTGACAACAGCTTTACTGACGACGAGCTGTCCATCGTCTCGTTATTGTTCGTCTCCAGCCCGTCCTAGAAATAGAAAAGTTACAATTACAATTGTGTCAAATTACGATTTTGTGAAGTAAAACTACAAATAATTCTTCTTTCTCCTTATATACCCACTACCTAGTAATTCACTTCTCTAGCTTGTCAGATAGTGCTTTGACATATGCAGTTTCCCTAATGTAGCACTCACGTATATTTTTCATACTTTTTTCGTCACCATATGAGTAAAAAATAAACTGACCTCAACTGGTAAAAAAATATCCTTCACAATATAAATTGAATAAATGATAGATAAACAAACAGGAGTTGAAATAATACAAGAGCTATATAGCCTCCAAAACAACAACAAACAACACATCAACAAAACAGCTTCAATGATTTAAACATGATTAAAAGATTAAAAGATTAACTGTAATTTAAAAGCAATTTGAAATGCAAAAGAATTCCTATGGCAAATCCTACATAAACCTCAAAAAGTCCATACTCAGTGCCACATTTACTTAAATGTCGTAGTTGTCAATTACCATTAATTTGAGTTTAAATTAAAAGGATATTTTTTCTACAAAATTAGCCATTATGCTTCCTTACTTCTTTTGTGATAATCATTAATGGTACTACAGTTAGCTAAAATCAGTATCAAGTTCAACTAATAAATCAAAACCCAATCGCAGCACCAAAATAACAACCAAATAAAGTTTACAAATAATCATACATAGTTAACAAAAAATGAAAAAAGATATAGTTTACAAAAAATCAAAAAGTTCACAAAAAAGTTTAAGAAAAATGAAATAGTTTACAAAAAATAAAATCAGCAAAATTAATCACCATAATCAAATCAATTCCTACACAACAAGACATTTAGAGTTTTTTGTACTATCTGAACGTGGAAGAACCAAATTCACAATGTTTCACCAATACGTCTAAAGCAGTAATACATTTTCCCCAATACAGGATCACCCTTTTATAGGTAACGTACATGAGTATGCAGTCTAATAGATAAACCATTGATAAACCTGTGACTCTAGATTCGTCTTCCCTAGTGCTAAAAATAGAAACCAAATATCATGAATTCTCCGCGAAACCTTCAAATGACTGGTGTTTTATGCTTTTAACAGTAACTCTCCACTCCACACTGATGCTGCTCATTCTACAACTAATTTCAGGTATTTTAACAATCCAATAAAACAAAATGAAATCAATTAAGTAACCATAAAATACCACATCTTCCAAACGGCCCAAACCAAAGATTGCGGGGATGATGGAACTTACGCGATCTAATCTTTTACTCTATCTAAGATGTTTTTAGCATGTTGAGTTGCAGGGGGGTGGGGGGGCTCTAAAAATGTGGTTCGTTCAGACAAGTGACGACGTTTTACATCATTTATTTATTTTTCACTTGAATGTTTTTTTGAGCTTATGTGTTAATGATGCTGTGATTTGATACATTACGTATAAATGTGGTAAGAGCTCCTGTTTCAATGAAAAGTCTAATTGTTAATTGTAAAATGGTTTCAAATTGACAAATACGATGAGTGACAATTATAGTTTACACCCTGAAATATGATTGCCCGTCCATTCAATGCAAAACAGATGGCAAGATCATGCGGTAGGGGGAAATTCCTTGATGCTAAAAATAGAAAAAAATGACCGCGAAATATACAAGGGTCTCTTGTTTCCTAGAGTTGTTTTGGGCTTATCTTACTCCTGCCTTTCAAAATTAATATATCAGGAACGAATGAGCACATTTACTCACATGTGTACAAAAAGTTTTATTAAAATACTACCTTAGAACAAGCATGAGTGTGCAGTTATGACTCTTATTTAATTCATGGTTTGGTTTAAATTCTCATTGGTTTCATTTTTAATGTCAACATGTTTTGCTCTTATTTTAATCTAATATCACTGGCTACACTATAGCTATAGATGTTTATATTTGAAGATAGTTTCATATCTAGAACAATAGTGCTGCATGCAAGTTTGCTAGAGTGAATTAAAAATTAAAAAAATATCGATAAAATAGATTTTCACCTCTCGTTCTTTTTATTTCGACTAAATATTCAATAAAACATATAAAGTTAATGTCCATGTTTGATTTAATTTAATGTAGCCTAAAAACTCAAGATTTATTTAATATTTGTAAGCTGATATCCTTGTTCGTTTTGTGTGTATGTGTATTTTTAACATACGTATAAATCTAGCAAAAAAACTTCCAAATTAAAAAGTTGAGTATGAATAATTTTTAAATAAATAAATAATTTTACCTTAAAGAATCAAAGATATTACCTTCAAATTACATCCATTATTAATAGATCCATACTTTTCACTCATATTTATTTATTTCTACACTGAATCGCAAGTTATTCAAACAAGTACACAGATAGTAAGTCCAGTTTTTTATCGTTAGTTTTTGGCAAGACTGACACGGATGGATTTCACTTAAGTATTAACCGATCGTCCTCATATCAGTACCTTTTAAGCGTATGTTTACAGAGTCAACACATAATCCAGCGTCGCCCACGTATTTGATTTTTTGTCGTGTTTTGGGCTACACCAAGTATGGTAAACAAATCTGTACCCACCAAACCTTACGTATCACAAAGGTAACAAAGGCACACACCCTAACTGATATTAACTGACACTGTCATATGAAGCAATATATTCTGCCTACCCTATAAAAACCATCCACCCATTGTTGATAGCATTAATCATAAAGTTGCATCGATGTTACGAATACGCAGTCAATTTCGGTTATGAGTTTGAAAATTCAAATTTTATTGGAAAAACATTATTCATATCTTTCTACCCTCTCTTCCTCAATGACTGTTCGCATCCCCCCCGCTTCATTCCCCACCTCCCCTTCCTTGAAATCTACAGTTTGTGTCATCATTTGAAAATGTTAAAATCAATATTGAATTTGCATAAAGCCACATACATACCAGAAATTCCAGCATGAGCCCGCTAAACAGTTAATCCAAATAGTTTATTCTACGCCACAGTAATTTCATACCTTGGACTTTTTTCTTTCAAAATCATAATCACTATCTAAAATCACCGTAATTAATTGAATGTATTTTTAGCGATTATTACTAATAAAAATTGCAATACCTTGTCAACAATTTTTTATTTTTTTTAACCCGTTGGTTAAATTTTTGGGTACAAATGGTATCCACCCAAACATTCTTAAAAATAACTCCTTAAATCACTTTTTATTTCTCCCCTAAAATTTGATAACGTATATACATGTACCATGACTTTCACTCAACATTATATTTTTTGTGCGAGAAAAAAAAATCACCGATATAGATCAAAACCCTTTAAGCTACATTTTTAAACCAAATTGACACATTATTTATTTTGTCGAAACATTAATTTTACCAAACATTATTGTAAATAACTCACATATTTTGTCAAGGTCGTCAATCAGCCCTATTTTAAGATAAACTTAAATCCATATCCCCAATGACAATTGTACGCAGAGTTAGAAAATGTTTTTAGTTTATATGTTAGTGGGGCATGGCTTTGTGATGAATTTCCTAATGTTCAGGTAAAAATAAAGATATAAACGGAAAAAACAACAAAAAATACAACACTCAAAACATATAAAAGCTCAAAATAGACAAAAAAACAATGGCAACAAAATTGAAACATTAAGACACCAAAAGAATTGAGATTTCATAAATAGGTGAATGAACCTCCTCTTTACAACCTTATTTTATTTTCAAATTGTTAAATTTTAAGTATTAAAACACGAAACATTGCAAAGCACTTTAAAATAGATATAAACACAGGCAGATGATAGTGGCAAACAAAGAAACATCAGATAGCTAGGTAAAATATAAAAATAAAAACATAATTATTTATTTTCATGAAACCAAAATCTCATAGACTATATAATTACATGTAAGTTGCGGTAGTCTTTGTTTGAGAGAAATATAGTTGAAGGGAATTAAAATTAAGTTCTACAGACACAAAGGTAATTAGCAGTAGCTGTTCACAAACTATTTAAAACCTTCAAGATATATAGCCATGTTTCTTTAGGTTAATCTCAATAAAAATAAATAAAATAAACCAAAATAAGAAATAAATTAAACAAACAAAAAAAGTAAAAATATAATGGACAAATTATATAAAGATGAACAACAGTAGATCTACCCTTGACATTGGTAGACAGTTAAAAATTAAGTGTAAAACTATTTCAAAGTCTAACGTATGCATGCATTTAAAATTATTCTGTTATTCAATATCTATCTGAGAGGCATTATCAATAGCTTATAAACCAAACACAAGGTCAATTAACTCACGCTTAAAACTGTCACACAATAAAATCGGCAATAATAAAATGACTTAAGTGTGGTTATAAAGATTAAAAATTGTTAAACCTGAGTAAATCATTTAAAAAAAGATGAGAAATAAATTAAACATCAGAGCTGAGATATTTACCAGATGCATCTTCCGTAGGTTTTATCCAAGTACTGACGACTGAAAGACTGTGACACAGGCTTTTAACAATGCGAGAAAATCTATAATTGGGTGTACGACTATTTTATTCGGTCTATAATAGGGCACATTGAAACTTCCACTACGTATGAGACATAACCCCTCAGATACTTTACTATTTATAATCACTACCCAATAACCGGCATTCGGGCTATCAACGGAACACGGGCGATAGGAGATTATACACTTTGCCCGCCCACCCCAAACAAATCACTTTTCATGTATAAATACAATCGTAGTACAGTCATGTTTTTATAAGATATGCTTTTTTATAACGTTCTTGATCGATTACATAAATATTTATCTGCGTAATCATATCTCTACTGCATTGATATCATGAGTATTTATCAAAAAGTGTAGATTGTATCAACCCATCAGGTTAACATGCTTCAGGCTACTTCTGATTACTAAGTTTTAAGTGCCGTAACTTTTTTATACTCTTTCTCGCCAAATCTGCAACTATTGTACAGAACTACATATGTTAAAGGGTTGTTTCTTGCGAGACACGGATTAATGGTTCCAACCAAGTGTTGCATCTTTTCCAGTTCTTAATTAATAACTTCCCGCAATTATTCTGATGATAAAGTGGGTCTTGGAATTATCAAACAGCTGATGGTTATACGATCTTGAAACCGTTTTAAGTGCTGCGTAAATGCCCCGAAAACAATCATATAAATTATTTCGACTACTCTTTGTATAATTCTTTCAATATGTTCGGATCTTCTTGGATGTGAAAAGTGAAGATGGTTGTGCGTATTTTAAGTGTTTTTTTTAAACAAATCAACAACATTTTATTGATTTTGGCTTATTTTCTTTGCGCTCGGTTCGATATTTGCTAAGCAGTTGTGGTTAGTAAGTGGTTTAAAACAAATCCATAGTTGGATTCCTTTCATAGTTTTAAACAGATTTTCACTATTTCTGTTTGTTTGTTTATCTACTGGTTTTTATTGATGATCGTATTTTTTTTCTATCAAAATTGCTATCCCATGAGATTTCTTAGAGATTATTCCGACTGCAAAATATGCTCATGTGAAAATATGCAAGATAAATCCCTTTGCATTGATATTAATCAAAAGGTGGATCTAAAGTAAACAAAAAAGCAATAAAAACAAATATAAGAATTTAAATTGTTTGCCAGACGGAGAGGGATTATACAATCGATTAATACTTGTCAAATTAAAAAAAAAAAAAACTCTGATTGAACTTTTCCCACCAAATACAAGGAATTGCATGTAAATATTAGCTGTCACGAAAAAGAAACAAAAGAAATCCAGATGCATCATCAATTGATTAACAAGTTTATGACTAAGTACCTTTTGAAGTAGAAATCTGGACCCTTGGTTTGAGAGTAATTAGATCAGATGGCTTTTACAGAGACAATCAGGGGAACAAGTTCTGGTATGTATATTTGTAAATGAAGACTGGAAATTATAGCAATATGACTGTGACATGGGTGTACATAATGAATGCACTACTTGACGTTTGATAATGGTATAGAAGCAATTCTTTCATATCAAAGCAGGTTTAAATAAGTTTATGGGAAACAAATCAGTCCTGAACGAACACAGTAGATATTATACTACAAGGACACTGGGCTGGCCTAGAAGGAGTTAAACTCATTTGTATTAGGCAGCGCGGCACAGTGGTTAGTGCATCTGACTCATAAACAGTAGATGCAGTGTCAGGTATGAATTTATCCCCCATCAAAGTCTCCCATTGTTTCCTTGAGCTAGAACATTTACCCCCATTGCATAGTACTGATTGGTTACAGGAACAAATTCAAGCATGATTTACATGAGCAGATTTGCGTTTACTCGATCAAACTAAAATGAATTAAAATATAAACAAAACTAAATTCTGGCAGACAGTTATATACCACCAACTACAAATCTGATGTCCTAACCACTGAGCCACGTCACCCTCAATAAAGAATTTTACCAATGTTGATAATGTACATAGTTGACATGAGCCATCTGTATAACCTTCAGAAAGAAAACAAACCATCTTAAGTCTTGATTCCAGATTTTTTACTTGATAAATTATTTTAAAATTGCACTAAAAACAAAATCCGAAACATGGAAACAAATTGTTTTGGGCTGAAATATTTATTGATACTTGATACTGGACATTTACTTCAACAGCTGTTCGTGATACATTCTAAAGAACTTCCAATGCAATGTCAAGATCTGCAGTGATAAGAGATCCCGAAGAAAGGTAAGTGCCCGATAATGGAGTTTTTATTATCATATTCATTTAGCACGGCAGTTATGTAGTTTTATATGTTTCATTCAGCTCTGCAGCATTTACTTGTATAGATACGATAAAAGAGGAAGGTAAGATAGAGGCTGCACATACCGGTACTTTCATGAAAATGCATTATGTACTTATACTTATTAATCGTATGTTTTCTCTCAAAATTACTGAATCTGAAAAACATACTGTTGAAACATTTAATGACTGAAATTTACAATCAAATGTAGCGGTTTTGTTCTATTTTTTATATTTTTGATGGCATTTATTTTCATGGAACTCAAATAAAATATTAAAAAGCTGTCATAAAGATGTGTTTATGTATTAAAGAGAGTTCTCCAGTATAACTTGCCCTGTATTGGTTTGTTTCTGGTTCATTTATATTGTACATTATTCTATTGAAATCTGCATCATTTACATGTAAATATACAGATCTACAAGAAACTTTTCATGGCCTTGGATGCTACTCTTGGTTCATTTATTTTGTACATTATTCTATTGAAAACTAACATTTGTTACACATTTTATCTATAAGAATGGGAGAATCTTGTGAGTCAAAGTGAATCTTTTAATTTAGCCCACTATGAAAATATGACCGCAACTCCCCGTGTGAAATCAAAGTGCATCATCACCACGTTTCATCAGTTTCTTTGAAGTCTATTTTATTTCAATCGAAACAGCTGCAAACATCTCTAGAATAGTTCAAGACCACCCATAAAATACTCAAAGCTCAATCCAGCTGTCTTCACTACAGACAAAAAAGGGTGTTGGTACCTATTTGTGAATAAAAGTCAAACAAGAAAAGTGCATTTAAACCAGACCTTTGACAATATTACACCTATATTTCTCCAACCTCAACCATTTCTCAACATATTGAAGAACGAATTAAGTGGTGAATGCAAGAAAGAGCTAACTGTTTCTTAATCTAATATCACTTATAACTTTCCCAACTCCACTCCTTTAACTTTGAAATGCATTTTCAAGCCACACCTTTGTCTGTTGAGCAGTTTGCCATAATTAGAATTGGAAAAAAGTCAACAGGAAAAATGCGCAAAATTATGACATTTGGAAAGTATCGCTGAAAAACAAAATTGCAGACATTTCCAAGGCCACAAGCTGTATAATAGACTACTGAGATGTATAAATACACAACCGTTATCTTGTCATCAGCAATACTATTACCTGACAACAGATTTATTTTTGTCTGTACAGCAGTCTCGATAAAGATCTTGTTCCATCCTTGGAGAGTTCTGTTTCTAAATATTTGTCTCGTCATTATTCATATCCTAATAATTGGCCCTTGTAGCTATTTTTGAATCCTATTTTCATGTTCTTTTCTGTCCATATGCAGCTTGTCATAATTATTTTTGTACTTTTACATGTATTCAAAACTGTCAATAATCTATCCTCCCATGTTAAACATTTATTTATAGATCTAAGAGATGTAGGGGACTTATTTAAATTGGTCATCGAACACCCAGTGGAAACAACCTGCGAAATCATTAACATAACTTTCTCCAAACAGGGCTGGGTATTAAGACCAATGTTGTTATGAAAAATACCAAACATGAAAAAGTTGAAGCTTATAAATCCAGAACAAATGTCAACCTCTTTAAAAAATATATTAAATGCATGTGCAATTTAAACAAACGCCTTTTTCTACAATTAAGGGATGGAGCCTTTTCTACATGCTTGGTATTTTAGATTTTGAATTTGAAAAGGAATGGATGAGGCAATTTTTAAAAAAATCATTGATATAAAGCAACCAAATATGAGTGTGCAGCAAATAGTTGAAGAATACTATTTTCGCAGCAGCACCAACGATAGTAGCATTGACATCATCATCATTAGTAGCATTCGAAAGAACATCATCAGCATCAGCACTATCATCATTAGCAGCAGCACCAGCAGCATTATCATACGCAGGAACATCACCACCACCATCATCATCAACACCATCAGCAACAACAAACAAATGTGGCGTCACCAATTTTTATCAATCACGGTACATCATTCCGAAACATCAGAACTATTTCAACCAGAAACCACTACATGGATAGAACTCATCTTCCACGTTTTATTAAGTGCTAACAGCAACATTTACCAGATTCCTGAGGGTTTAGTGGCTGATAAAGTATGATACAATAAATAAATCACTGGTTAAATGAGCAATGGCAGTGTTGCAGGTGTATTTTAGAGGTTGGGAAACAACAGAAACAATTTAATCAGTACCATGAATCTTGTTTCACATATCTAGATCTACCAGTGACTTTGTCTATTAGATCTAACGTTATTATTATGAATACTGACATAAATGCACAACCGTATTACGTCTTGGAATAGTTGTCATTGATTTTGTTTGCTTTCATAAAGGTATACATTGCATATACAATCCTGTGGTTACGAAATATTAAATATGTACACACACCGTATTCAATAAAGTCTAAGGTGGTTGTATATTTCATTACTTTGTCAACATATTTAAATGTCAACAAAGTTGTGTCATTAAATGTCGTAAAAAGTATGAGGGTGTCAAAAAGCGGTCTTAGTGTTGGTAAAGTGTCAATAAGTGTGTGTATATTATAACTTTTGAACATTTGGTTAATAACTCCTTCATGCTTGTAAAACCACACAGGTCACGTGAAATAACAAAGCATTGGTACATTAACGTTAAAAGCAGAATGTAAACATCGTATATTAAGTACAAAAAATGTAAGTTAACAAGATTGATTGCAAAAAATCTCGTCTGCTGTAAATCGTCTTTAAGCCTATATGGTCCTATATGGTCCAATATTAAACACGGTACATATACATTTGCAGCTTCGATCTAGCGTCACTTCATGTAATTAAAGGTTCAACTTCTATGTTAACCTTTTGCCAAAACATGAAGCTAAATTAGTGTCCATTAACGTTAAGGACACATTAGCTTCTATCCAAATATCGGCAAGTTTTACACAGCTTGGAATCTCTAGTCACAACCTACCCCCGTGTTTGAAATATGAGTCGCGCGACTATTTTGTAAATTTATCCAAATATTATATAAATCTACATCCTTTAACACTTGTGAAATAAAGAACGAAGTTGTGTTTCCGCATGATGAAACTAAACCTTAAAGTAATGGTAGACGAAATGTATATAGAGCAGTTTTAGCTCATGTATATACGTCTACCTGTTTACACCTTGATTTAGTCCATTTTGTCTTTTAAAACACTACATAGACAATACGTTATATCGTTTACAACACCATTTTAATTAAACAACAAACAAATTAAATGCGTTACCTTGCTGAATCTTCCGTGAAACAATTAGTGAAATCCATGTTATATTTGATGGCTGAAAGTGTTACATAGCAGGTGGGACACAGGTTGCAGCGACGCTTTAAAAGTTGGAGACCAGGGACCAATGGTAAAGGGAGTGAACTGTGTAGTGTGTCTCTACTTTCACTTTCACTTTAACTTAGTTTTAATACTGTATTTGAGTGTTGGTTATGTGTAGTTGAAGTAGACTTAGGAAGGACCGTTAACTTTGTGATATTAACTGTATTAAGAGCACACTATTGTTGATGGGTAAGTCTGTTGGTACAATGTTGGTATAATTAAACAAACACAATTAAAGAGTAGTATATGTTAACCCTTCCTGCGTATGTTTACCGTCTTTCACTTGCTTATCTACTTTATTCTGATACGAACACCAGAAATTAGGTACTGGAAATATCAACGTCACTACTATAATGATATTTTATTGCATGATAAAAAAGGCTTATTTCTGTTGCTGAATAGCGTCTCAAACAACTATAACTAGACTATAAATCGGAGCTGGCATACTCTTACTGTCTTGAACATCATATGTTTTATTTAATTGGAGCACCTATATACTTGTACTTATGTTTAAAATCCCTGTCCAACCAATTACTAACCTCCCTGGTTCATTCTCGATGTATTATCTAATCTTTAAGCATATTAAGTTAGGGTTCAGCTAAACAAACGTTTCCTATATCCTCAGCTTGCACATCTGTACACCTATTTTAAACCCACTGTCCCGGCTAATTCACAATATATGTAACACTGGGCCACTGCTATATATCATGGTGTATCGCCGATTTCCGGGTAATAACGAGACATATTATATAGCCTGAGCGTATAATAACAGCCAGTGCAACACGCATGCTTATTAAATGGCCAGCGCATATCTGTCGGAAACAATTAACTCATAACCAGATAGTTGAAGTAGGACTGCTGATAAGCCAATTAGGCAGTTTACGTTTGCCTTGAATTTAGTGAGTTTGGGTAATATAAAGGGGAATGTGTGACGATACTAATCGTGGTATAGTTGCTTATCATGGCGTATGCATTGGCATCAAGTTTTAGAAAGTTAAACGCGTCGACGTATCAGTCTGGGGGGTTGAAACGAAATATAAAACAGCAAAACAACAACAACAGCCACGACGATAACAATAACGACGACAACGACAACAACACAAAAAACGATAACAAATACAAACATCAACTCAGACAGCGACAGCAACAACGACGACAACAACAATGTCGATGATAACAACAATAACACAGACAAACGAACGAACGAACAACAAAAAACAGCCACTCAGACATTATTCTGGATATTGCACATCTAACTAATACATAAAACACTGCAGAAAAATAAACGTAATGCGTAAAGACATGTGCTAACGATAGAAAACAACAGTTGTCCAACCTTTAGAAAGCAGACTGACACTTGCAACAAACAACACATACCAACTTGTTTGATTTGCAGAAACCCGACATAAGAAAAGTTCATTGTTCTCTATCTTAGACATTCTGCATATAACAAGAGACGTTCTGTGTTTAGCATAACCTTCGTGGTTTTGATTTGGGTTGGCGTCCTTTAAACCCATAACAACAAACTATCGTCAACAACTGCATATTTTACTTCAATTTCAATATTTTATGATACCTTGATTCTTCAGTGTTTGGTTTTAAAGACTTCAACATCGATTTCGGCAATTATCTAATTACACTTATACCTTATCTTAAATTCTATCTTTCTTTAAGAGCTCTACTAGTTTGTGTTAAATTCTATCTGTCTTTAAGAGCTCTACTATTTTGTGTTAAATTCTATCT
>ENA-OREC01000987-OREC01000987.1-marine-metagenome-genome-assembly--contig:-NODE-987-length-13251-cov-14.021102_pt1 | contig 13251 bp, 2 predicted proteins | sample MGYA00248626_ERZ508543 | MGnify/ENA primary metagenome ERZ508543 (study PRJEB26211, sample SAMN05518279) | marine metagenome | isolation source: Puget Sound, Washington, USA | host: Bankia setacea... | reverse complement strand
GCTACAATCAATATGTATAAGTTAAACTCAATATGTATGAGCTACAATCAATCTGTATAGGCTACACTCAATCTGTATGAGCTACAATCAATCTGTATCGGCTACAATCAATCTATATGAGCTACAATCAATATGTATAAGTTACACTCAATATGTATGAGCTACAATCAATCTGTATAGGCTACAATCAATATGTATAAGTTAAACTCAATATGTATGAGCTACAATCAATCTGTATAGGCTACACTCAATCTGTATGAGCTACAATCAATCTGTATCGGCTACAATCAATCTATATGAGCTACAATCAATATGTATATGCTACAATCAATCTGTATAAGCTACACTCAATCTATATAGGCTACACTCAATTTGTATAGGCTACAATCAATCTTTATAGGCTACACTCAATCTGTATGAGCTACAATCAATCTGTATCGGCTACACTCAATCTATATGAGCTACAATCAATATGTATATGCTACAATCAATCTGTATAGGCTACACTCAATCTGTATAGGTTACAATCAATCTGTATAGGCTACACTCAATCTGTATAGGCTACACTCAATCTGTATGAGCTACAATCAATCTGTATCGGCTACACTCAATCTATATGAGCTACAATCAATCTGTATAGGCTACACTCAATCTGTATATGCTACAATCAATCTGTATAGGCTACACTCAATCTGTATAGGCTACAATCAATCTGTATAGGCTACAATCAATCTGTATTGGCTACACTCAATCTGTATAGGCTACAATCAATCTGTATAGGCTACACTCAATCTGTATAGGCCACAATCAATCTGTATAGGCTACACTCAATCTGTATAGGTTACAATCAATCTGTATAGGTTACACTCAATCTGTATAGGCTACACTCAATCTGTATAGGTTACAATCAATCTGTATAGGCTACACTCAATCTGTATAGGCTACACCCAATATGAATAGGCTACAATCAATATGTATAGGCTACACTCAATCTGTATAGGCTGCAATCAATCTGTATAGGCTACATTCAATCTAAATACGTCACTATACACATCATCGACCTCGAATATCAGGCTAAATATAGCAATATCCACCCAGGTCTTCATGGTGACACATACTTATATATATATATATATATGTTCTATATTTAATTACTGACCACCTAACGTAGGAGATAGTTCAGATCAAAGTCTTGTTAACATATCAACATAACATAGGCTACATAATTATCTAAGTAAATCAAACATATATTTATATACAAACTCCAAGGCGTGTTTTGTCCTATGTACAGTTCAAATGTAGGCATATGGTTTACGTTTTGACAACTGTCAACGTATTGTGCCAACTTTCATGACGCCGTATTTGTAGAATCCGTTTCACTGTATCATTAACAATACCTTATGCACCTGTTGCTTATGAGTTTTGGTTTGATGCAATACAGAACGAAGCGCTAAGTTTCAAACATATACAATTATAACATTGTTTTATTTTCATTTAGTAATGTTGATACACGCGCTCAAGCTCTCTTGTTTCAAGGTCACGTGACCCCCAAAAAATCTTGAATTGACGTCGGTGTAGTTGACGAATTTGACATGTGAACTAGCGCCGATACGACAGATGTAACCATGAGAGGTGCTCATTTATGCGCATGTTATTGTCATGATTAATTATTTACTAACTTCAAAGCACAGGACATCAATATCTTAGTGTAAGCAACAATGATTTGGAAACGGCAAGTACAAGTATCACGTATGGCTATTGGGTTCAAAATAAAACAAGTTCTGTTGGCACATACAATAGTACTATACGCATTCGCTACATCATGGTATACACTTCTCATACCAAGAAACGAGATGTTCATTATTTAAGAGCATTTTATTTACACCCAAACCTTTTCTAATTATTCCTTAGTTTAGACTTATGTTATGGTTCCGTTTATAAAACACACATACATACTCTTTAGATATTCTTTACTCTTGCTTTTTTCTTTCAAACATTACTAACACTGGTTCAAGAACACTATGCAAACCATCGTCATCGACCATTCAACTCTTTAAACCAAACATTATCAAGTCTAAGTTTCCCACCAGAATTTGCATTGCTCATTGCTAAGGCACATTCCATCTGCACGAAACAGGCGACACACTTTTCAATAACCTGTCTTGGTCAATTTACACCAATTTAACAGCTCTTTCACGTTACACCAATCTCTAACCAATTCGAATCAAGACCTAATCAATTTAATTGCAACGTGCATGAGGCATTTCATTTTCTACCTGGAAACTTTAACTACCAATTTTCGGATTTGATGACGTCACCGGAAGTGCAAATATATCGAGTTTCCAACACGAAATGTACAGAATGATAAAGATGAATTAATCTTCTGCGCTGAAATAATTACATAAAATGACAATATCTACAGAACGCGCTCTTGTGGTACACAAATTACCGTCTGAGAAATATTCCCGCCAATTACAAGGGCAGCAGACGATAAATCGATAACGATACTTTATATGAGTCGTATAACATTACGAGTGTGTGATATTTGGTGGTTGCCCCGAAACGGAATAATTCAACCATTTATGTATATATTAACGGCTTGCTTCAAATGAATAATGCCGTATTTTATCAGAAAAATGGGAATTGTCACTCAGCAAATACGCTTTCTAAATGGACGAAGGAAGCATCTATTAACTCTATATATCTGGATCAATACGACATTATGCTTTTTACGCGTTGTCATAGCAACTTATTCAATGCGACAGAATTCAACTACAACATTCCTTTAATAGTGAGTATGTGTGAAGTTAAAAATATGTGCTAATAATCTGGTTTATGCAGCAGAAGACACATCTTTAGAAACAAAAAGTACTTTAAGATAGTGAATTTGATTTGTAATAAAAGAAAGTATGTCTTATTATATACAGACCATGCATGTAATGACAAATTCACCGTCGAATATTTACTGCGACCTGTTATAATAAAAGAGCTAGCTGCGGAGTTGTGGTAAATACAGATGTTTCGCTTGACTAACAACTGATTCAGCGTAGTGATATCAACAGGGAAAACGGTGGACTTCTGGAAAACAATCTTTCACACCAAAATGTGGAATTTCTAAAGACCAGTTTTAATATTGCTTTTGAACATCTGTGAGTTAATAACATCAGGTAGAAAGGGATGGTTTATATTTGCATTGGATCAATTTGGGAACTATTTACACGTATATATTTTATCTTCAAAACTATTTGAAATGAAAATATTGCGCTCAGCATTTATTTTGATAACGCTCTACATTACATCTAGTTCTACTCCGTCTGAACGCTATCTGTTTTAGTTCTTATCTTGTATTTTGTATCTATATTTTTTCCGCAACCTATTAACATCAAAGTGCATCCACAAACGGCACTACTTTTTCACTTGAATCAACAAAACGTAATTCTCGGTACAGACATATACAAACAAAGGTAGAAGATAAGGAGAAAATAGGGGACATTATTTTCTCCGTCTGCTGTTTCTGCTGACTTTAAACTTAAGTACATCATATGTTATCGTCTGCCATGTTTGCTCTCAACGTCTGCTCGTATGTTAGGATGTCGTCTGCTGCATGGATAAACTGCAACGATGTATTGTGTAACGGAAAGGTATGTATGACCCATGCTTACAGTAAGGCAACTAACTTCATGTAGACTCGATACATTGTTTGAACTTGTATATATATTTTTAACATGTACATGTGTGTCGTTTTGTTTCTGTTGGCTGCACTTTTATTTAGTCGACGTTCTCTATCTTTGATTAAACATCTTGTAATGGTGTATTCAATGGTACTGTTGTTAGAGTAATTGTTCTTGGTATATAACTGTGTCTTTATTAAAGCGTCGGCTAATCAAATTAGTGTTGTTGCTCCCCTAAGATTATTGTGATCTTTCCGTAGAAACCACTGTTGTCGTTGATGCTGATGATGATGTTGATAACGGTGTGATAATGAAGGTGGCAAGAATGTTGTACTAGCCCATGTTGGCAACTCAATCACCGAATCTTACACAACTGTATAAAAATGACCTGGCTATCTGACATACACTACAATCACAACTTTCATCTTTGACAATTTGACATGAGCTATTCGTCTGAATTCCTCCGAAAAAAATATGCGATAAAATGTGATAAAATTATAATAAGAATGACACATTTATAAGAACTCTTGCTGATTCGTTACCGTTTCACTTCAAGTTATCGACAGTCGCCCCTGAGTGTTATCAGCAAAATACAGCTTCTTGTCATAAATTATCAAATAAAGTGCTACTGGAATTTGCTACCCGTTTGTTATTTCCGACAAACTTCCAACGAAGAAGCGACTGGATAGATAGGATAAGCAAGTTCATAATCTAGGTTGTGTACCATTTCTTCACCTTTAAAATCATCAAAAAGTCTAACCTAAGGCCGTAAATTATCCATTCGACTTTCAAAGTAAACCATTGTATAACTTCAGGTCGTTAATTATTCGGTTACTTTGAAGGTATCACAATACTTTAACCACGGTCGGGTATTCGAATGATTATAAGGTGAAAACCAAGGTCTAGAATTATTAGCTCGGCTTTCATGTAATTATTACGTGTACAACAAGGTCAGGTAGTATTCCTTTGTCTTTTCAAATAAAACTTGAAATATGTTTAAAAAAGTTATAAACAGTGAAGCATTAACACTAAATAAATACATTAACTTAAACAATACAATATTAATCATATGTAAACATATTCCTGTACTACTTCAAGGCTTTACCTGGATGACTAGAATGTTCTAATCTTACCAATACATGATAATATTAGCATAATACATTAAACCAGTGTTGTAGAGTAGTGTTCATTCTAATGTTACATGTTTATATAAATAAGATACAAGTTATACAAATCCATACTACAATGTCCAGTGTATGACGTTCTTCAGCACCAATGACATTACCATGCACACATATATGTTATAAGTCAGACACTTAAACAACTATATGTACACTTAATTTCTAACATAATTGTAGACTGGCTATATATGTATATAATGAAGTGCGTGCAGAACAAGCAACATTATCAGTCTAAACCGCATCACTATTCGTCACTCATTAGCCTCATAGCTAGTCTACAATCTACCTTGGTGGAAAGACGAAGCAGAAAAAAAAACTCATCAGAATTTCTACTTCTCTAAAAGCCTTCTCCACAATACATCCCATCATCCATACATATACCTGCATTCTAGGAACCGTGCCAACATACCATCAGCTTTAGCCTTTTCTCCCACTTGTGTTTATTTTGAGTTAACAGTCTATTTACACGTACAGCAATTTATCAATTTTCCTCTGCGTATAATTACGGTAATGCACGCCATACATTTCCAATATAAGATACCCCTGACTGCTTCTGGTGTGGTACCAACAAGCAGCCACGATGTCGGATTCAAGATGTTGGATTATGTGTTCTTCAAGGTCCAAAAACCACCATTTGTACATGTCTCATAAGCAATATATTCGGATATACCTTTGTTTTATATGCCTGCATCATCACTAGAGTGTGTGGCATAATCATACATTTAAGCCATACAGAATACAGGTTGAACGTTTATTCATACAGACGACGACAACATACGTTTTGACCATCTCAACTGATGTTTTGTGTTCCACGTACATATTATTTGCAATGAGTTTAGATCTGGGCCCAATTTCATAATCGAGGATTTACCCACAGTGTTAACCTTAATAACTGCTGACCAACTTTACAAGGATTCCCTGTGTTGTTCTAACAAATACACCTGATGTTTATGCAGATTCATAGGTAAACTATATATTCTGCTTTAAACAATCCTAATAAAATTGTTTGAAATATGTATAATTTTACATGAAATATATAAATCTAAGCCGCATTAAAGTATTATGAAATTGGGCCCTGGTAGTGACTTGTATACTTATAAACTGGAATATTAAGTATTATCAATTTCTTGGCCATACATAGAGACCTCGGTGTTCCGTTTTTAAGTGTTCCGTTTTTAAGTGTTCCGTTTTTAAGTGTTCCGTTTTTAAGTGAATGAATGTTGTTTAATCGAGTGTTATGCTACGGTAATATATTAACATGTGTGACCTTGACCTTGAACTAGTAGCAGCAACAGCATCTGTAATCTTTGGTGCTTTTCACGTTCTAGCTATCTTTCTCGCTACCATCAAACATCAACTCATTAAAAACAATCCCTTCAGCCCATGGTGATATTTCACGTTTTGCTTTATCCCCGAACTTAAAAGCTAGCTCTGTCTTACCCTGAGTTCGTTTCAGTGTCATTTTGTAGACCAAACCCAGTTTTATGTAACCGTTATAATTGCGCTCATTATCTGTTTTACGTGAGGGTATAAACTCTGAACTGTATGTTCTAGGCAGGAACCGTACACCTGTTACATAATGTCATACCTAATGAGCATAATCTGATAAAACAGAATAGGTTTGAACCCACATGTAGAATACGAAGAGGAAAGTCAGGTTAGCAGAACATATAGGAACAAAATGAAAATTTGGAAGAAAGGTTAAGTAATGAAACAGAACATAATTGACATCAGGAGTAAACTAAAAGCTCATAAGGTTATTTAATAGCAGACTAAGTTGAATTCATATGTAGCAAAGACGACTGTACCAACTAGCTTGGAAGCAGAACAAATGGAATAGAAATTGTTTGAATATCTGAATGGCTGTGTCGAATTATAGCTTATATAGTTTATTAGGAACACAATCGAGTTAGCGAATTATTACCATAACTCACAGGCACAATTATGTCACTTGAAAAGGTCGGCTTACAGAGTCAATATTAACTGAAAGTATCATCATTGAAACCTGTGGCGCCAAGAGACCATCTGACGTGTCCCGAAGAGTGCATGACAATTTATCAAATGCTATAGCAAATACCAGTACTGTTATTAAATGAGGACAGAACTACGACGTTGACAAAATTGATATTACAAGGAAGATTGATTCTGTAAAGCTAATGAGTTCAAAATGAGAAGTACACAATAAAGGAAATGTGGAACAAAATCAAATCGAGCACACAGGTAGGCCTAGATATACAATGTAACCATCCGAGAAGGTTTATATCCCAGTTTTAAGACAGCGATGGTAATGTTGTCAGAATGTCATACTTTAGACAAGACGTTGAGTTAAAGTCGTAGATAAGACAAATAACTACCTGTAGGTAAAGAAAAATTGTAACTTGAACTTGTATTTTTCGAGGAGTTTTTGGCAGAGGTGGTACACATTTCAGACAAAGACTAGATTATAGACTACTAGGCTTGAACAAAATTTGAAGATCACAAGTTTCTTGTGGAACGCAAATAAGTCATAACGATAGTGTTGAAACAAATTATAACATTGTTCTTATCAGGAAGGAAATGTTGGGCATATTCTAGTCTTCTTTTAATTTTAAAAAAGAAAATAACCCATTTATTCATTCTGCAACTTTTGTTTCTTTAATCGTTGTCAATAAAAGTGATAACACCTATGTTATACTCCATCTCCGAAATAAACCGCCTCTAAATCAAGACTTCAACTCACCAGTCCACGTTATCTGTTCAATGCAATACCTTAACATATTAGAAACATTGATGTCTACAGGGGAAAGAATAACTAATACCAGCAACCAAACTAAACTACACAGTGTATAATAAGTATGATACTAGAACCATGAATGTTCTCTGGAATATGATATGGAATTGAAACAGGTTGCACCAATCAAGTCTTAACATAACCCAATATGGCATTCGGATCGTCGGGTATTCATACAATAAAAACGTCGTCGACAATTGAGCGGATCTTTTTTGTAGCGGCATCGATTGTTTCTAAAGAGAACTGTGTAAAGTTAACATTTCAAGAGCCCTCACATGCCAAAAGTACAACAATTCTCAGAGCAAAGTAAATTGTTTTGAACTTTTATCGTTTCCATTTAGAATTAGGCTCTTAGATACGACTCTCTATCAAATATGCATCTAAATTGAACATTGAAATGAGTATAACACAATAACTTTTAAATTCATATTTCAGTAAAATCAATATGACCTCCTTGAAAAAGTTACGTTCAATTTTCAGTTCATAGTTTTTTCACTTAACTATTAGCAACATAACTCCAATTTAATAGCACAAGGGGAGACATATCATTTCAATCCATACGCCCTTATAGTTGGTTAGGTTTGTAGTTTTACGATGTTGGGTTTCCCCTTACAATTCATAAATATTGTTTGCGTTTCTCGTTTGTTTGTTGATGCTGGTTATTATTTGGTGGGGGTATTGTTGCTGTGTTCAATCTGTTGTCAAAGTGTGATTCGTTTAGCCTTTTGGAGCAGTTATAGTTTATTTCTTAATCTTTGTTCTTTGTTGATGTTTCTCAAAGTTTCGTTCTGTTTATCGTTTTTAGCCGATTGTGTTTATGTATTCGAACAAAGAGTACGAAGTCTTTAATAACATAGTTGGATTGAAGTCAGACTCATCCAAAATATTTTAAAATGACTATTCGAGGACGATGTACGGAAAGTCATATAAATGAATGCCAACATTGGTTTAATCTGTAATCTTGTCAGCATCTACGTTCTAGGATAACGAGTTAACACAAACCAGATCTTTCAATCCCAAACAAATAAAATGTTTACAACCCAATCACAGACAAATATCTTTCAATCAAACACAAGACGATTTACAAATAGTTTACACAATTGTTGGACCCGGATACCTTCCCAGAACTTCAATAAACAATGTTCGTTTGAAGCATCTCTCCTTAACATTGTTATCATTAGTTTAAAGAATGTGTATGAGCTATAACTTCATGGGTAAAAGTCGAACAATTTCAATCAGTTCAAAGACAATATTAAATGAAGATATTGTTCTTGTTGTTGATGCAAATGTGATTTGTGATGACTTAGTCAAAAATAGGCTGAACGACTAATAGCATACTAATGTAGAGCGATCATCCGAACATGCTTGCAAATAGTTCAAACAGTCCTTTATAAATGTCACGAAATAGCAGGAAGGTTCGACACTATATGGAAAATGGACTGCAACGCCTTACAACAAAACCTTCGTATACATGTGATATAAAACTATTTGTTCTACTAGAGTGGCCAAAACCAATCAGTTATGTTTTGTTCTGAATACCCCTGTTAAAACACAGACATGTCACTGTTGTTTGCCAAAAGCGAACCAGTTATACTATTTGTTATGAGCTTTCGCTATATCTACTAACATATATAGGAGCTTGATTTGGTTTGGTAACTAGAATCTTAGATAATGTATATAAACTAGTCTACTAATGTATACTAGTAGTGGCCAACCCGAACCAGTTATACTACTTCTAACGAATATCTAATATACCCGTCCTATAAATTAATGCTTCCAATAAATAACATAAATGCTCTCTCTAAATACCATTAACTATTTTGTTTCTGTATGTTTAGAGAACCATTGAATTCTAGGAAATAGTTTAGCTGAATCTCAAAGGACCACTTCTTCACAATAACAGACTAACAGAGTGAAAGTATAAAGTAAAGTTTGCAGAGACACAACCAGAACAGTACCAGTCTACGTTCCGGCATACCAATGCTTCTGTTTTGAGACGTTCCATTGTAAGACGCATGCACAACAATAACATAGATTTGTAGTCATCTTCTATGTTGGTTACCATGGAAACGGAATAGGTTATACATGCCAGGCGATGAGTAGTAGAAAGCCAGTATATCATGATAAACGAAAACTGAATAACCATCCTTGATTTGTTTGTAATAAGGCTGGGAAGAATACAGCAGTTTCTTGGGCAATTGTTTTTGTTAATAAGATTCGCCATTTCAAAATATTTTTCTACAAGCAATTAATTCTTGTCATGTAAAATAAAACATTTTGAACTTTGCAGACTAGGACGTTGGCATTTTTCCATTGTACTTATTTGTAACATGAACAAGAAATTGCCTATTTATAAATTGATGCAAGTTGGTACAGTACGACAATTATTATGTTGTTGGTGAACTTAAAACAGTTATGATGTTATAAGTGGGTATCAAAGGGACGTCACTAATGAGGAAGGTGATTAGGTGGAGATATCACATCGATGTATATTTCAAAATGTGTCCATCCCAATATCGAAGTATACTTCAAATTATATCCATTTATATAAAGTATGTGTTTTTCTGTTGATTTTTTATCTGTGACCGCAGTTTCGTGTATGGCTTGTGGTAACTTTGTGAAATAGGTTATACACTCGTAAATGCGTATAAAGAATATTTCGGCACCCATTGTTTGTAATTGTTTGTAATGAAATTCAATTGTAAGCTAATTGGACTACTAATGATAAATAAAGGTATCGTAAACCTCAACATTATATATTCGAAACAGTATCCTCATTGTAGTATGCCCTCTGAAAGATGTACGAACATGATTGAGTACGATACAAAGTTTTCCAAGACGAAATATAACGTGTGTACGAATAGACTTAGTATCGAAATTGGTAATTAGCAAAGATGCTTCTCATTGGGGATTTTCATGAAACCATTCTATTGTGCCCAAGTACGCACATAGTTTGAGGACTCTGTTCACTATCGAATACAGACGACTTCAGACAACAATGTGAAACAAATGAAGACAATACTCAAAAAGTCGAATCTAAAATATATTTTCCTCAATGACAAGCCGTGCAAGTTGGATACAAAAAAAGATCCAAGAGAGAGATTGGGGAAAACACTAACGAGAGGAAAACCGACACTAGTGGAAATGAAGAAAAAAGTATAAGTTAGAAATTCTGAATGAAGGAGGAAAAAAATGCGCTCATGCCGACGATTGGTTTTTAATGTGTTTTTTAGAGATATTATGCAAACCGGAAGAAGCTTTCAAATAACCACCTGTTGCAAAATGTTTCCCCTATCTATCCCATAATTCGAAAGATGATGTCATTAAAAGAGACTTGGGTTGTCTGCTCCAGGAACCGTTCATTCACAAAACAAGTCGAAGGTTTGCGTTCGGAGTTCTACTTTCTCTAAAGGGGTTATTGGAACATATTAATCGCGATTCCCTTCGTCATATCTCACAGAAAGATTCACGTAAAAATAATCTGTGTTCAGCACTGCTTTTCTTTTTATATAAACTATAACAAATAGTGTCTGTGGCGCTCCTTCTCATGATTGTTTCCACGTTTAATAACGCGATTATACAAGCAAAATGCATGTCATCAATAACAGGTGCCCCAACAGTTTAGTATAGGTAAACAGCGAGTATTGAGCCGCGAAGTCACGTGTTAATTTAGACTCAATCATAAAATAGGGCGGATAAGTGTTCAATCCAGCTAAAAGCACTGAATATTCACGAGAAACTACCGTTGTCTATACATAGGAGTACCCTACAACACTGCCTATGTTTGGAATAGGCCAAATGTCAAGGCTCAATGATCGCTGTTTACCTATACACTTTCTTTTGTTTCTTGTTTGTTGTTGTTTTTGTTTGAGTTGCTTTGTTGTTCTTGTAAGTATACATGTTAGTATGATCTTCCTTCTATAATCATATAGCGCCATAAAGTCATTGCTATAATTCCCCCCTATTTTTATTAATTTCTTAATACACAGAATACATTCTCATAATGCAAAGGTTACACAAGAAAAAAACTTGTGACCAATATTCTGAGTGTACTCCTAAGACCTTGTTTTATTACTATTATGAGTAGAAACCATGGCCGTAAGACCATGTGTTATAGTACATTCTAAAACGGTCCCGTGATTTTCTCCTATACACAAAAAAGGAAACGAACTGTGAATTAGTTATACGTTAATATATGACTATTTCCGCGGACTTGGGTCCGCGCTCTAGATCAGTGCTAATTGCTTTTACAGTCCGCCTAACCGAACAACATCCTGTCAATATAAGCTTACTAAAAAGATAGTGCAGCACATTATAGAGGCGCAATCGGTCTTGTCGTCTTAGAATCGAAATAAAACATCTGTACCCGTGTTTTATCGCATAATAAAATATTCGTACTCGTTCGGGTTAGCGCCCTCGTAATTTAATTCATACGCACCCGAACTCGTTCTTACATTTTATTCTGCGATAAATCACGGGTATAGATGTTTTATTCCTCAAATCAATTGAAATATGTCTAAAGTGTAAATGATTATTAGTGGTTATATAACCGGGTTCAAAATGGCGTAACAGTATAAAATACAAGTACATCATTTTACTCTCATCAGTCTTACAAAGCAAACGAACTCTTGTAAAATACATCAATATAACAAATGACCTTTTTGTACCTAGGAAAGATTAGTAAAACGAATCATTCAAGTTAACCAAAGTACTTAAAAGAATCACTATACGTGAGGAATGTCGATTAGTCAGTGCCATACCCAGGTTGTGTCGTACCAAGGGTGTGGAAGTTAGGTTTGATGTATGTTTGCTGGATATGTGTTTCGTAATGTGATATATTTATGGAATAGTGAACCTACATTCTGAGTGTTGATGTGAGTGATTTTATTAACTTTAGGTTGTATGTACTTTACAGCTTACCACTGTGTGGTGCTTCGTTGATTTTTTCACCATTTAATAGAAGTACATATTAGTGCGTATATTTAGGTACATTTAACAACTCCGTATTTCAAAGCGGTATGTCCAATTGGTTCGATGGTCTTGTTCGTGTGTATCTTTGCTGAACACATGGACACATATTATAAACCCAGTTAACCACTACCTTTATACCCAATAGTAAATAAACACACTCATTTAGTATTACACACCATAAACACGTTTGAGAAATGTCACTGCTATTACAATAGGCACAAATGTTTCATTGACGATTATAAGAAATCTTTCGTTAGCATTTACGTTCTTTGATGCTACTTGTCAACGTACCTATTACTAACACTATTAAAGGTCGATAGCTGAATCACTAGCACGTTCTAAGTGTATGCCATGATGATTGTTTTCGGTACAATCTTTGAAGGTGAACATTATTTTTTGCAAACATTGTTTGATCCTGGTGCTAGATGCGTGTAGGTAAGAGATACGTAATGAATATAATGTCTTAACAGCATTGCACTCTTATCGATAAGGTGTGGTATTATAGGACAGTTTCGGTACTCTTCGTAAAACATCGGTAAGTTTCGGAAATTAGATCTGAACAGTTTTCACATACACACTCAGATTATGAGGAGACTTTTCCGAAAAGTGCTCGAAAAAGCTCGTCTTAACCGTTTAAGTCCCATGCTTACTGGTATCT
>ENA-OREC01000986-OREC01000986.1-marine-metagenome-genome-assembly--contig:-NODE-986-length-13252-cov-12.102922_pt1 | contig 13252 bp, 2 predicted proteins | sample MGYA00248626_ERZ508543 | MGnify/ENA primary metagenome ERZ508543 (study PRJEB26211, sample SAMN05518279) | marine metagenome | isolation source: Puget Sound, Washington, USA | host: Bankia setacea... | reverse complement strand
GTATTTCCCTTTTTAATGTTCAGTGCTAAACAAGGGAACTACCTGGTACCATTTTTATAACGTCTTTGGTATGACGCAGTCCTTTACTGGGGGTTAAAGCCGGGACCTCCCGCATTCGATGTCAGCACTCTACCACTAGGCTATCGAGGAGGTGGTAGTGAACGGCTTTTGAAAAGTGTGATTCAAATTGAAGTATTTCTGTTTTCAAAAGTTGATACCGATAAACATCGCCGAACTAGATCGAGACACGTTTGTCTTTATGTTGTGAGATTTAGATTATAACGTACATCGGATAAGCTGTATGTCTATTTTTGCTATAAAGTTTGTTAGAAGTTTTACGCAATAAAATGTATGGTGTGGTATGGTATCTCAAGATACAACCAACGTTACCTGTGTGGCAAACACTCTGACCTTTAAAGGACATATTAATTCCCCTCTACCATTTGTATCACATCGGCGAAACGCTTGCTCTGACGTCATTGGTGATCTACCCACTTACCACGTACACTGTCAGTTTGAGCATTTGACGTCATCACTAGTTTGGTGCAACCGATCAATACAATGAGTTCACTGAAGGAATTAGGTTGGGTGGATTGTATGGTAGTGCAACACAGCATGGTTCACACAGCGCAAACCCATACACCAAATATACCCCATAAACACACACTAGCAAAAATGTATCTTTTAATATAAATGCAAGTTTATTTATTGGAAAAGAAACATGGGTAGAAAAACGATTGTGATAGGGAACGTATATACCATACTCGTTGGTAAAGAACTAGGAAGGTTACACTATCGATGACCTTAGAAGGGTGAACTATTAGAACGTGTCTATAGATTTTACTATGAACACGTCTGTGGGCGGGTGTCGATATATATTAGAAAAACAACAACAACATCGAAACGCTTGAAATTACTGTAACAGTGTACGATATCAACACTGAACCTGCAGAAACTGAGTGATATGTTGCCAGAAATAGCACGAGGGGTTGACAGACATATATCTCTGGAACCGAAGACAAATGCAAAACTCGATTGTATGTGTGACAGTAAACAAATAATATAATCCACTGATTGTTTTATCATAGCTTAATAACTAGAGAGGAAAGTCTAGCTGTTTCTAACAAATGTAATAGATAGTCACTGCTGATAAACAGTGACTCTTACCGAAAATGTAACTCACGAACGGATCCCCCTAGTTTAAGTAGACAAGGTCGTTATGTCGTTCGCGTTTTATCTTCGGGTCAGTAGAATACTTCATTCGTTGTAAACGTAGCAAAATCACCAAGGTCACAGCCATCACGAATGCGTGTGAAAGGTTCGTGATGTTTGGTTGGGGAGTTTGGTCATGAACAACTTATGTCACATAATTAAGATCTAGCTCAAACTATCAGACTATCAACTATATAGATGGTGATAACTTTAAATGTAGTTGATAAGTGGCCAGCGTGTGTGTGTAAGCTGTATGAACTGGTGTGTTCAGCTTACTGTTGTTTTACTGTTGATCAGTGTGAGTGTTTTTGTAGCAGACATGTTAAAATAACTCTGAGAATTTTTTTTATTAAAAATATGTTTATGTCTAACAATCTGATTTCATGTTATTTCTGGTTGAATTCAAGGCTGTCAAGGAAAATACTTCAATTAGTTGTGGTTCATTTTAAGGAAACACAGCAAGATGTTATTTGATGATTATGCAAATCACCAAAACAAGTTTATTTTTGGAGATATCAAACTTTTTGTATATATTTGGAAATAGCAGTTGCCAAGTTAACACATTTCCCCCGTATTAATTTCTATTTATGGCCAAAGAAGACTGTACTTAAAACGCGCTTACGACAGTGTAACCATTGTAACCTAAACCACTAGAGTCTTGTTTTCCAATTGTTGGCGAAATAGAAACTATCAATGTCGCCATATTTGGAACAAAATGTCACAGAATGTCGTCTCACGCACATGCTGCTATGGTGACGTTGAGCTACAGCGAGTTATCTTCTTGAAGTGTCGTCTGCTTCTCTTGGCTGCTGGAGATCGGTCGTCTGCTAAAACGTATCGTCTGCTCTTTTTGAGATCAATCGTATTTAGTGGGACGGGCGCATTGAACATCGTTTAGTTGTGAAACAGAAAAGTATCGACGGCAGCCACCTGATTACGAGTATACGAATAAAACATTCTCTCGATAATATGTCATCAAAAGGTTATAGTGAACGCAAACAGTACTGTATTAGATTTGATGTCCTTTTCTAAATAAGAAGGTGCATCCACCCCTCGATTTTTTAATAACATCCTCAAAAAGCCATTCGTGTACAGTGCTACAATTCGAAACATTAAACAGAAGAACGCTTAAGGTGTGCCACACTAAAAAAGTCGTACACACGTACAAAGACCACGCAGAGACATGTTGTGTGACACTCCCCCGAACGTTACTCCTGTACAACAATATAGGGTTAACACTAACGTTTTGTCTAAGAACTACGTCAGAGCGCCACTAGTCTGTACTACATGCATCCTTGGAGTGGTCTCAAGGCGCCCAGGATCAACTCCCACGAGTCTCATATAAACAATATACGTCTGCATCGTTAGTCTAAATATAGCGGCAGTGTGTCCTAGAGCTCAGAGCTCCATAGATCGGGACCTTGGTTCCTTTGTACAGTGTACTGACATGTTAGTCCATATGTCATGAGGTCGGGGGTAATGTCAGTGTACATCTGCGTAAATACAACCTTTACCTACGAACATATTTCACCAATGTATTGAATTGACAGGTGTATGAATCATAAGCAACCTTTACTAGAACGGTTCTCAAATATTTCCAAAAGAGATCAAATGAGTCATGCCGAGTTTAACTGTCTCACAGACTTAATCATAGCTTCTTTTAGACAAAATGAAGGTCAGTTTTTATCCAAAACAAGTATTGGTACATTTGAGACTATTACCAAATCAACAACATCCACACACAGTATTCACCCTGTGAACGTGTACTTTTAGCAAGTTAATTTCAACCATGGATATGAATTGTCCAATATTTCGTTGCCTGTCAGGATTACATGAAGATTTAACTTCTTTACTCGTGTACAAGCTGATCTATGTCGCAACCTTCTCTGATCTGTCTGTAACTGGAGTATCTGCCCTAGTGTTCAAACGGAAGGTCTGCTGCATTAATGTTCGTTGTAACTTGAGGCTACCAGCATGTTTTGTGTCAATTTTCTTGTGTTGTTTTTGCTTGCACTAGATAAGCGCTGTTCTTCACAGAAATAATTGCTTAATGTGGTGTTGTGTCTTTTTATAGACATGATAATAACAGTGAAAGTGTACACACATATTATAGAATTACAACAATTAAACTTCAACAAGCAAGTTAGTGTTTTATTGCATTTTATTCCATGTCAAAAATGTTTCATTACATGCAATGGTTATAATAATAATAGTAATAAAACATCATAAAAGTCATCATAAACAAGTAACACTTTGCACAAGAAGAACATATGTATAGTCCAATGATAGAAAAGTCTTGTTTAATAGTTGCTGCATAATTATTCACGTAAGACTTAAAATAGACTTATCACAGCTGCACATGGTGACGCATAGCGCATGCCATTATATACGCACGCTAACGTTCAGCATGTTCACACACGGCTAGCAAATTGTAACAACCTTTAAAACAAAGAAGAGGGTCAGGTTAAGAATTGTTTCACAGAGCCAGTTTTCATACATTTCCACAACTATTCTAGTATATTTGTTTTAACTATACGGCGGCGTTTATGTGCGATTTATCAGTAAACTGAACAGAAAAGAGAATAAAAACATGTGTCGACCCAACATAACTAAATCACACCTGCTATCGAAAACAATTCGTATAAAAAGAACATGTATTTAACCAAATAAATAAGTGAATTTTCTTAAAAATAAAATACTTTACCAAAGAAAAATAAATAAACCAAAACTGGAAATGACGAATCAACAGGCATTTACATAATTGACTTATTTCGTTGTAGTACAAACGGTTTGTTTCAACAAAATGTTTCTCTTTATAGAAAGTACTACCAATCAACATTGTTTTAATGACCTTGAACGAATTTTCCTACTTTGGTAGATATTAACCAATCTTGCCCCAAATTTTGTGACTGAAGATCATGTGTTACTACGAACCTTTGTATATATAGCTGTTAGTATTTACATACGAGAGCTACCATACTGCATTGAGTGATGAGTTGAACAGCCAACAACAGGCCATGTATTATTCATTATGTAATTTGCTTAAATATGTTTTGTATTATGCATAATTGCAGTTTATAAACTTGGGAGGAATAATTGTGTACAAGAGACAAAGCTAGTTAATTAATAAGGCACACATATTTGTTGCCAATCTATTACAGTGAAAATCATTAAAATTGTATAAAACTGGTCTAAACCGTACACAATTGAATTGTCTCATTTAAAATTTAAATCAAGTTAAATTACCATACCGCATCTATACATAGGTTCCATACATTAACCTGTGCATTCTCAGGATACTAGTTTTCACCACGAATGTAAACATGTTTACGGCCATGTGATAAACATATAATTTCTATGTGTTTTGTGATCTTCTCTTTATATTGAACCCAAAGTTGTAACTGTACACACCTCAACTGATTGTGTGTGTGTGTATCAAGTGATTTAGTTCTTATGATAATGATAACTTAAATGTAACTGCTTCCTTGATATACTCGATAAGTTGAAGTCAGCAATGTTATGTTAAATGGTTTGGGTTTATGGGGCCTTTGGGAGAATTACTTCAACCCCTCTACAGCCCCTAGCAGGTACCATGTCACGAATAGTACACCCTGAAGCGAAGTGGTCAACAACTCAAATCAAATAAATCTAATGACAGCAAACAAAGTATTTACATATATGTACAATCTAATAAATTATGTTATCTGCAAATCATAAACAAAAAATAAATAAAATTAAGTTAAAATAAATTAAATTAAGATAAGATAGAGCATCTACTGATTACCATCGTGTTTGCATGAAGTATGTCCGAGTCTAAACATGAACTTTGTATTGACCGGTAACCATTGATATTTGTCTCTGACTTTAGTCATTTGACAGCATAAGTTCAAAATATGTAACTCATAAGTTTGCTATGTCCATTACCATGCATCAGACCGTAACGTGATTGTTGTACGTTTTGTTTCTAACTAAATGTTTACTTGTATGGTTACAATAAGATGTCCCAATAGTTTATCTACAATCTCACGTAAAACAATAAACCAGTCAATGTTCTCAAAATGGCCGTAGGTTATAAGTTAATGACTGTACACAGTTGGTTTTAAGCTAACAACTCTTCGAGCAATACTCTTAACTGACCATACTATATACAACTCAATAAGGCCATTGGATGTGTGACCGTTTGCCTGGTATGCACACTTACTATAAATAGTTACTCGTTACTATAAATAGCTTAACTGTGTTTGATATATTAAGGAAAGGCAAGGTTTGGTCGAAACATCGATATATGTGGTTTTTAAATCTTCACATACAGTGTACATGTATATCTGATAACCGGGGGACATTCAATAAAACATGACACTTCACAGATGTACAAGTATTGAGTAGGTGCTTAGATCATTCAAACATAAGACACTTTGACATTGGAAACTATGACTAGATCATCACAATATTAGTGATACACCTCATTCTTTGCCGTCCGCACTTTAAGTATCAATAAATATAACATTTGGCGAGTAAGGGCAATTACATTGTTCCCTTCCCTTTAAATAACTGCTACCTGCTTTTATCTTACAATGCTGCTCTTCAGCTCACAACCTGTGTTACGAGAGTTTGAGCTAATACAAGCATTGTTCACATGTACCGTCTGTGTTTAGAACATCAGTACGTGTAACATTGAGCCCTACTTTAACAACAATAATAATAGTCTTTTATGCATCAACAACGTCACAACTCTTTACCAGTAAGCAAACTATAGAGCTGAAATGTTTGATCTAAGTCCAGATTCGTGCGTGCGTACGTGGAATGTGACATCACTTGTTTATTGCCCATGGACTGTAATGGCTCAATGTCTCTCAAATCACAACCCTGTTTCCCGCTCAGTTCTTGGCTTAATTCCGCACACCAGTCTAAACTTGCACCAAAGAATGACAAAGTTGTACATAAGCTGTCCGTGTTTTCCTTATCCTGATCCATATGGACACTTTGGGTTCTACTAAAGTCTGACACCAGTCTATCGGTGAAGGTTTGAGAGTCACGTGAACAATTGGACTGTGAATTATGACCTAGAATTCTAGCTTCGTGTTGGACTGAGGCACTGGAATCACTGGAGTACATGCTTACACTATAGTCTACCTTCACAACGTTGTTATTGTGTTCTATAATGGTCTGGAAAGCACGTGTTGCGTCTTCACATGCATTGGATATTTCTGATAAACTATGACAATGTAATTCTGATGGTGATTTTAATTCTATCAATTGTTCTGATGTTTTTGAAACTAGTTTGTTAGTGACTACGCTATCCTCTGAGACTCTGTGCACAGTTGAGCTTGTATTCCGCTGGGATTCGGATGTGTCCATTTGTTTGCAATCTCTTTCTGCTACATTATCACAAAGATTATCTTTTAAGTTGTTTATAAGAGTGTCTGTCATATCGTCTGTAATCTTCTCGTGTACTCCACTCAGAAATGGATCATCTAAGAGATATGAGTTTGACAGACAACCGTTATTTAAGACACCATAGCTCATTGAACTTTTACTACTTTTGTATTCATACTTTCCGGTTGCCTTTTCTTGTTTAAGTTCATGTTGGATTCGTTTACGTGTATTATTCACTAGCACTGTTCTTCTCAAGAATATTTCTGGATCTTCCAACTGCTTTAGCTTCTTCAGTGACATTTTCAGTATTCTTCTTCTTTCTTCCTTTTTCTCCTTTGGGGTATTTAAGAAAGGTGATATTCTTTTCGGAGGTACAAAAATGTCACTGAATGGTTCCTCGGCTTTGCGTTTAACGCCACGCTTCTCACCATTGTTGACTTCCGGTACGCCGCGCGTGGGACCGGACTGGTTACACATACCTATACACGACTCGGAGGGGGTCTCGTCTGAAAATACACAAAAGGAATTCATTGTAGACTAAGTAGGTAAAACAATATATAAATAACTTCAACACATTTTAAAATAAATGTTCAACTACCTGTTACAGTTATCCAGAGTTAAGGATGATATTATATACGACAGGGTAATTCTAGATCTAACCACATACACATTTACTGAACAAGCTGTCAGCGTTTGAGTTACATGTTACAATTATGTCCTTACACTTTTTGCTCGAGGCATACTTCTCTAGCCACATCTTTCATAGTATATGTACACCAATACACATTTCCCTTTACAATAACTCATTAAGTACATTATTGACAAACACGTGTTCCCATGAACACCAGAGTTACTACAATACAATACACTATTGCTTGTTACTTGTGTTCGGATTGTTTTGCTAATTTAACAGTGGTTTAAAGAAGACTAAACTAATCCTTGAGGTGCGTAGTCTCAAAAGTTGGCTAGCAGTATCTGTTAATCGTCTCCATTGAGCAATTAATGGAATCTTTATAAGATATTTCAGTTTTAATAACATGAATGTTTATCCATTCTCTAAACTCGTTCCCTGTTATCTTTGTTATATTCTCTGTAATATTCCACAAAGTTTCCATGTTTATTTATAATGGCATTTTTAAGGTCACTACAAAGTATGTATCAAATCAAATAGCTCAAATGTGCTCTCCTGTGTTGGAGGAAAATAAAGAAACTATCTAACTATAAACGTTAACTGATGGGTATGTTCTTAGTATCTACATTAGTGCGTATTTAAGTTCCACTGTTATCTATGATGTTATTAATACATAACTCAAAAAGGGCTTGAATAAATCTTACACATGCAGTCCATCCTGTTTGGCAGTGTGTGTTATCATTCGTGAAATATCTGGTTGTTCAAGTGTTTGACTTAAAAGAGTCGTTCGGGATTGTTGGGTTAATGAATCTGCTTAATTGTTCACGCTCATGTGCTCTTCAACATGACATACACGTGCACCCTTTAACTATTTGTCCGGATATCACCCCTCAGAATAAGTCTCTTCTGACTGTTATACATGTGTTTAACTAACAGGTAGTCATTAGTCACATGTAGCAGTATTTACAGTTGATTAAGTGAGTACATGATGTCTGTATTACTATATATAGTTGTTGCAGGAAACCCCATACACTAGCTATACTATAACTCACAGTAACACACATGGAAAGTTAATGTATACTAAACAGTGCCAGTCTTAAAACACTTTAAAACACAAGATTCATCCATATTTAATCGTACGCATGTACACAGTGAACGCAAGAAGTTATAAAGACTTAATTTGTATTTAAACGCAGGGTTTTATGAGATTGTTGTAGCTAAGTGGATTTAAAATGAAATGATACTTTCTATAAATGGATTTTAAACACCATAAAATAGACAAGGCCGCTTGAAAACATCCTTAATACGTCAAATTTGGTAATATTTACCATTACAGCCTTTTTATAAACTTACCCATGTACTTTAACAAACACCACAGACGTATGTTTACAATACAATCCATATAATCTGCGTACAAAACATTAACAGTAGGTAAACGGCTCTTCATATGTACAGCTGACGACAAACTTCAATCGGGGACGTGCCATGTCTAACAGTACCCGGACGTTTACCAAAGATTGTCCGAATTCGTAAAACAAGGCAAACATTTAAACAAAGGGACCTGACAAACGTGCCAACAAACATGGTCCCAACACAAACAGAAATAACCGAAACACATCCATATGTAAACATATCACAATGCAGCCAAACAGTGGCACATCGTAACGGAACTCGTTTACGTTAATAACTAAAGTACCTAACAATGTTCTAACTGAGCAACAGGAAGATTGACATGTACGACACCTAATTCCAGAAATCCCACACACAAAGCTATATCTAAAGATATCCGTATAGTTACAATTAATCGCGTGCGTTAGTGTTTCCTGTTTAGTATTTTCTAGGAGTGCACACTACATCTACGTTTAGATCATATGTTATAAACACTACGTATATATGAACAAAAGCACAACATAGTAAGTATACATGTGCATTAACAGGCCGTTTCTCGTCACTGTTCCATGAGTGTGTATTCAGTCTGACCGGTTTTAATAGTGACTGTCGTCTTAAAGTAGTCGCTTAAACAAGAAAGTGTTGTGTAATGCAGGCTTCTAGATCTGTGAGCCCAACCTTATAATATACGTTTAACTGGCTTAATCTTGTAACTACTTACTACAGATACATTTCCTTTCTAAACTTTCAAACTGCAGCATATTGACTTCATTAAATACAGGTTTTACGACACATAAAAGAGTTCGTGCTATATAACTCGCATACTTTGTCACTACTTAAAACGCAAGCAGTTCGTTACATATGATAAGATCTTACCATAGCTTAACTGCCAAGTTTCTGATAACAGCTAAGAAACACAGAGACCTGTAAACATGTACAGCTAGGCGCTAATGTAGCATTCATGTCTTCATAGCAGATAGAGAAAAAGACACAGTGTAAATTCTATCATTTAAAAAAGCTGTGTTTTTTTTAAATTCTTTTCGGGCAACCTTAAAACTTTAAATGTCTCTTTAATGGCACACTGCCTTAGTCTTCTTTTAACTTCAACATTATTAAACTTCAACATCAACAACAAATGCTACTACCTTATCATCATCATCATAATTATAACGTTTATCATTTACAGCAACAATAACAACAACAACAACAACAACAACGATATAACGAGATCCTTATCATCAGCAAACAGCAACACTTTCATCAATCTTATAATCATCATCAACAGCGGAGTTGGACCTATTTAGTTGTTTATGATCGCGTTGAATACATAATAAACGACCATTCAAACGCCTACTAGAACATACCAGCAAAAACAACGTCTTTGTTATAAACCACAATGTTTACCAGAAATCATACAAGTCAGATTTAGATAGCAGACGACATAACTGGTCCGATATGCTGACATGCGCAGATTGCTTCTTTGTTCGTGTCTAGCATGAGTCGTTCAAAACAACTCATATTATGTACACGAACGAAACCCTATTTCATAATGTCCAGTCATAACTAGTTCTAAAAAAACTGGTTAGTACAACAGTGTTCTGTTTCTTCGTGCAAGTGTCAAAATCAGAATGAACACTGTTGTGTGTGGTTTTCAATTGGCATGTACTATGCAGGGTTATTGTGATGTCAACACTTCTGAAGGACGGGCTGGTTATAATCTAGGCGGTCTATACATGAACAGTGTGATGGTGTTTCTAGATAGTTAAGTGAGTTTGTTTATTAGTAAAACATTAGTTGGGAAAACAGTGGGTACAATATTGAAGCTACTAATGTTCACTTAAAGTTTAATTAAGCCTACGTAAACTACATTTAATAAACTAGTGTAAAGTGCTCTTCCCACGCCGAATATGAGAAAAAGGCCAGACATTGTTCATGTAAGCAGTGAGTACTTAACAAAGCTTTAAATGGGCTTCCTCGGTGGTTTTTTTATAAAAGGTTGTCCAAAAAATCTATAAATAGTCTTTCCCATCCCTTCTGTCCTAATGTCTTCATGTCGAAGGTCAGAGGTCACATAAAACCTAACATGAAAACATGACACCATGACTTTAAACATGTCAACATGCAAAACTCACACATGTACACATAGACTCCACACATGTACACATTGATCGAGTTAACTTTACTGCTATATCGGTTAACTGAAGTAACTACAGGCAAACAGCGCTATGTAGATCTACAGTGAACTCGTGGTGGTTTCCTTTGTCTAAATCCACAAACTACAGTCAGAAATCCAGTTCGTACATATACAGAAAATCCACAAGTACTAGTGCAGCAATTAAACACATAGTTAATGACAAGTACATGTACTATTAGGTCTTTAAATTGAAATTGAGTCCACGTATACAAGATTTCACAACGAATATAAAACCGGATAAAATCGCACACACTGATCAATCTTAATTCATTTCAGACATACATGTTTAAATGTTGAGATTGTTTGGTTAAACTTTTATAGGCTCACATCGTGCTAAAGTAAGCGATCGAACAAACATGACAACAACAAGTAGCGGAAATAAACACCTGCTGTCGATTAACATAAAATTGTAAAATCTTCTTACCAGTTTCTGAACGAGACTCCTGTGGGTGTTTTAACTCCACAAATGCTACTAAACTGTTAAAGCACACAGAAAACTCCCTTTGTGATTTAAACCATTGAACTAATAAACCCGAGCAACAGTAAAACCCACTTGTCAGGTAGTGTCCGTATTCAGTGTTTCACTATCGTTATTCACCACTTGCTCCGTATAATAAACGCGTCCGCACTACTACGCTACTAGACACCGACTACTGACTACAAGTAAAGACGGTAATGTTTATGGATGTAGCGTAAATCAATATACAGTAGATCTAGATCGCTGGTTTAACAGCCTCAAGCGCTTACTTATTTAGTGTATTGACCTAATGTGCGATAACCCTCGGCTGTATAATCAAACGCAAGCACGATGACATATGTTTATGAATTATTATTTAAAGTTATAAATGTAGCTTGTCAATCATTTTGAATTGTTAACCCATTTAACAAACCAACGACTGGTCAAAGTGTCAACTAAGCTTTCCAGATAACGCTCTTTAGTTTAATGAAGGTAGTCAACTGTTGTTTCAAATATTTACTAACATATCAGAAACGTGTTATGTTGATAATGATACTAATTAATACAAAACTATTGATAATAATGAACACAATCACAAAGGATCTTAAAAAATTGTCATTTAATATGCACCTTTATGAAACGGTTAAAGGAAATGTTATTTAGCGAGTTTTTAGCGAACGTTACACTATTTCCGAAACGAGTTTAGTAGAATCGTTATCCTTGACTTCAAGTGCCGAGGGACCTGTCGATGGACACGCGTTCCAGGAGTATGTCGCGTCTCTGGTCATATCAAAAGCATCCAATATACAGCTATTCGAAATAGTTATATTACATTAAAGAAAGAGGTTAGATATGTAGCGGAATAGGTTCGGGCTTTATCGATTTAGTTTCGCATTTGTTACATTCGAAAGAGGGCCAGATTTTAATCATTGTGAAATTGCAGTGGTATAGACAATAGCTTTCCGAGATATGCTTTATCCAAACATTGACTCAGTTTTACAGTTGTATATTGAAAGACTAGTCTTTGTCTGTAGCTGAAACAAGGATGTAAAGTGGGTACATGAATGCCCAGCCTATGGCGGTATTCAGGGAGAGCCCCAAGCCCAAAACTGTTTTCCTTAAAACTTGTCTCACCACCAATTTCCCTACTTAATGGAGAAACGCATATACTTTATACTAGGGTTTTTACTTGTGTTGGTCCATTATTTCACTAATGTTGGCGGGTCGTTTTTGTATGTGTGTCACAGTAGTTTAGTTGTATCTAAAGTTAAAGACCGTAAATGGTAAAGTGTTATTGTCAGAAAAAAACAAAGGTTAGCAGGAAACCTCACCCTATACTCATATCGTCTTTCTTCTGAGACAAAAACTGACAAATTTCCCATTCCATCAATTAACATCTTGTTTTGCATTTTAATTCAACGCAAATAAATGTAGACAGTGAATAATTAATCTCCGGTTTATTTTAATTAGGTTGATAAATATCGTAAATTAAAGAGAAATGTTGATTCGTTAAGTGAAAATAGTACGTATACAGGTACCTACCCGATAACAGAGTATCATCCATATAACACAAACCTTGAAACACATCGAGGCAAAGAGTGTTCGACACAACAGTTTCCATAAAAACGTTTAAACTGCACACACTATCAGACTGCACACATCTTATCACGCTAATCTATTAATTAAGCCCCCCTTTGTACACAGGCAACGATTTAATTAGTTCTTAACTCTGCGTTCTCCCGAAATAGATATATTGACAGTTCATAAACAGATTGGGAAAACTTTACATTACGTTACGTTAGCTAACAACAACCTTCAGTGTTTGGGAATGGAAAGGGGGTCTTTATTATTTTACTTGTGTGAAGGGGGTGGGGGTGTTGTATTGCGATCTACTAAACACTGGTTATAAATAATCCCTCGTATTGTTTGTGACTGTTTTCGGTTTGGACTGGTTTTGTTTTCGATTTTTCAGCTGTGCGTTGACCTTACCTGG
>ENA-OREC01000985-OREC01000985.1-marine-metagenome-genome-assembly--contig:-NODE-985-length-13253-cov-12.808060_pt1 | contig 13253 bp, 5 predicted proteins | sample MGYA00248626_ERZ508543 | MGnify/ENA primary metagenome ERZ508543 (study PRJEB26211, sample SAMN05518279) | marine metagenome | isolation source: Puget Sound, Washington, USA | host: Bankia setacea... | reverse complement strand
CTGAACATGGCTAGTGATCTTACCAGGTAACCTGAACATGGCTAGTGATCTTACCAGGCAATCTGAACATGGCTAGTGATCTAACCAAAACCCTATATTTTACCAGATGTTGTACAAACTACCAAGCTTGCATCAACTGCCAGTTAGTTAACAATGCATGATTATTTATTAACCGACAATTACTTATTCCTTTTTTTATCAGCTCTGAATGAAAGTTTAGGCAAGTATACTGCATTAACTTCTTAACAATGTTGCATCTTAATAATGATACTCTGATTTAAGCATTCATCCACTTCAAATCTTATGAAACAGCAACAATCCTTATTTAGTCTGATACCAGAGAAATGAACTCAATCATGTACTAATACCAATGTAACACCTGACAACATTCATGTATATACAGTTAACATATGCCACATTTAATTGTTTCTTTTAAGTAAGAAGGTATTTATAGCTCTGATGTGTATCATGTGACCTTTCTTCCACATTTCCTTTGAGGATTTAAAAATAGCAAACCTTGAAGAGACATTGTTGGGCAATTTAGTTGCCTTGAAATGTCACAGTAAGGTACAAGATTTTGTGAAAAGATATTAATATTTTCTAAGAATAAGTCTGGAACTAAAATATTTCTGAGTAAAAACACTGGAAAAATCATAATTATTTTCGTACAGAGATCGTGTTTACAGTGACTGCCTGGTGTTAATGATCCTTTATTCTTGCCCATATCACCAGCCAGGAGATCAAATGCATCAAATACAGAACATGTCATATAACAAGGCTATACAAGAACTTGACAGGGTCCTTTCAGCAATGAGAAAATAAACTAAACAATTTTCCAATTAAAGCTATAACCTATAAAAGACCTGTTTATATTGATTCTTTAATTGGAAGGGATCAAATGTAGTCAGCATGAACACTGACTGGAAATAATCGTTGTTACAGCCACTTGAACTGTATTAAAGGACGTTTGAGATAAATGGCCAGAGTATCATAAACGCCTAATTAAGTTACCAGTAAACTAATGTTTTGAAGGTACAACAACAGGGTTTTTCCTTATTCCTTAAGCAAAAATCACAAGACATGTCCAGGCTTTTCTTCAACCACTTTTTGACTGTCCATATAATAATGTTTAAAGTTTGGTAACTTTTAAACTAAAAAGATTGACCAGGATTAAACTAATACTAAAAAATTGATACCAATATAATATACTAAACATCTAAAAGTTCATACACTTGCTTTCTTTTATTCTGGTTGTCATGTATGTGTACACCAGATTAAAAGCATAACAGATCAGTTAAACAATGCATACCTTTATGCTAGTTTATATCATTATGGATTGTAAACGGTTCACCAAATGTAATCTAATTACAAACTTGAAATTTAAACAATTATTACAATGTCAGCACACTAGGCATTGAATATATTTTTTAAGTATGAATGATTGTTTTTCTAATATGATCGCTTACTGCGTGAATGAAATTTTCTGAACTTAGCAAAATTGGGGGGAAAATGACAGTGGCAAGTAAATCCAAAGAAAAAAACTGTATTTTGTAACTACAGGTAGCATGTTTTGTAAACTTATTAATAATGAACACTGGTCCACTGCAACTAGTTTGTTATGCCATCTCTTCAGTTTTTGTTCCTGTTTAGAGTTAATGACAACTACAGTTGCCCACAAAGTTAAAATGAAAGAATCAACCTACCCTTCATCGTCTTGATCCTTCTTTGCTTCTTTCTTCACTGCAGGAATCTGCAACTCATTTATTGCTCTGAAAAAAAATAATCATATTTTGATACAAATAATATATAACAATTAATAGTACTGGACGTTTTGGAGCAAATACTGATTGTGAACTCATTTGTGTTTAAGGGTATTTGATGTTCGGTTCCTAGCATGATAGACAATCTCTGCCAGGTTACACTGAATGTTCTTTTTTTTCTGAAATAAATCTACTTTTACTATGTATACAGGACAAATAAGCTGATAAATTGTATAGAATAATTTACTATCTCTCTCCTGTGCCTATTGTATGCAAAGGTGGCAACCATGTGGTCTGTTAAATGTTCATTGAGTTATGTATTAAGTTCAACTTTAGTTTATTTTCACCTTATAAATGGTTTTTAAAAAGCTGGCAAGTATGTAACTTGGTCTTCAATGCAATAGTTCTAGGTCAATTATGTAAAAGGAGTATTGGCAAAACTTTCTGTAAAACTACTTTCATCTAAATTGTCTGCAGCAAGTCTATAACAAACTAAATCTCCCAGAACCAGGCAGGTATAAATGGTTCACAGTTATCTTCACAACTGACCACTGTCATTGAGGGAGGAGCTAATTGATTTTTTTTCATCCTGTAATCACCCTTGAGATTGTCAATCAAAGTGAATATCGATCAGAGCGGTCAATACTGCTATCAACAACCCCGCCTACCGATACTGTGAAAACACGTGTGACATGTATTTACCGAGTTGATAACTTGGTAAGCGTTGTTTACATTGAAACTAGCAGTGTTTTCTCCGATAACAAAAGATGACACTTTCTAGCAATAAGCCAATCATTAAAAATATTTGTTTTTGTACATTATCACTATATCTTTTTCGATATTTACCCTTGAAAATTGGTTAAAACTGTATCGCCACTCAACAACGTTGTCGTGCCGATTCCGTGTCTGATCGCCGCCATCTTAAGCCCGTGTCGCTTGCATCAATTCAAGATGCTTTAATGAAAACGAAAATGTTGTCCTATATATCTAATATCTTTTGTTTTGCAATAACTTATTCGAGACGTGTTCATTGAGATTTCGTTTGTTCCCTAGTATCGTTTTGTATATTTAACTTGGCATTGTTTGAATCTTGCTTCACAAGGGACTAAGCGGTATATTTAAATGAACCAAAAGTTGATCAAATCTGTCCAAGTGAAAACAAACACGTTTAACTATCAGGGTCACGATTAACATCTATAGGCTTTTGGTTCATTTGCAACATAATTATGAACAACAAAAGCAACAACTGGTCACCCAAACAATCGAACAGATGCCCAATTACATAAACCGCTAGGAATTTCAAAGAATCAAATATTCTGTGATAACAATGGCAACGTAGATTGCATTATCACATTGCTTTGGGGGATTGCGTGAGGTGCGAAAGGCGTGGTTTCGGGCCGACAAACATACGACGGCAGCAGATGTCATGATCTTTTGCATAGTGTCGCGTGCTCTCATTGTTAACACAAATCCGCCGCAAAGCATTCATTGTAAAGGTGTGAAAAATAACTAACGGTTTCCAACTTGTCTGGTCGCTGACAGATTTCGGGGGAAACTAGACAAGCAATAATCCTAGACTTAAACTTGAAGACTTTTCAAAAAGAAATGTTTGTTTTAATTATAATGAGAATGGCTGAGTTACAAGTTTGGAGAAAAATATGTAAGAAAAAGATAAACAAAATGGTTTCATAAATCAACACATCTCGAACAATCAGTATCTTTATGGTTTATAGGTCCGTGCTTTTTACTGTTCTCGCTTCAAAGGCAGTTCTAAAAGCTATCATGTAATGTCAAAACATCAACGAAAAAGAGAACCCATATATATACAACGTTCAAATTTCGCAAACAAATAATCATCCTCAGTATAATTAAATAAATTGTATTCCGACGCACAGTACAACCGTATCAATATCGAAAGTAATTATTATAGAACTATTTGTAATTTTTTTCTTTCTTTCTTATCCTTTTTCAAGGGTGGAATTTTATAGCACATGCAACGTTTCAAACTTGTAAAAGTTTATTTGCTGACTACATACAAAATAACAATTTTAAAAGGTCTGGTTTAATTTGTAAAAGCATGTTTTGTTCAATAAACGCATACGAATGCAAATATTGTATTAATTGTACAGCCAAATTCGCTCAAAAAACTTGAGAACTCTAGCGTGTGTCTTTTTTTCATGTAAAATGTCCCATTATTCTAAATCCAGGAGCGTCTGAACATGTGGCTACCGGTTCCTTTGATGTTGAATGAACTGAAGTACGCATGCCCAGAAACATTAATTATGCGCTGCGCAGAGCGTGTTTGCGCAGGTCACAGCTGTCTAAACATGGAGGTTGGCCGAAACGTTTATCTACACGGTTCTAATCGTACGTAATAGCCCCTTTGGATCGAAGTAACCAACCAGAATTCGCTATCAAAGGTTACAACATTTGACAGTTTATCATTCTTTGTTGTTCGATCGCTTGTTGATTGTAGAATGACGATGGAAAACATGGGTGAACTAACCGATCAACAAATTAACGATTCCTCGACAACACCGATCACATCTAGTCAGAGCGTCAGTGAGGAAGAGTACACGGTCACAGTTACACCTAAGCAAGAGTTTGTGGATCCTAACAGTGTTGATAGTGCTAGTGTCAGTCCAGGTGTTGGAGAGTCAACACCTAGTGGAGAGTTACCAAGTGCGGAGTTAAGCAGTGGGGAGATAGATTCTCCTACTATCACGCGTTCGGACATTGTTATTCCAGTCAGCATGATTGACTCACACGAGTTCCGTTCCCAAATGGGGGACCTTACATACCAGACTTTGAATGGACGAATGAGTCCAAGCTACAGTCCTAACAACTATGCTACACTTACGCCGCTTCAACCTCTGCCACCGATTTCAACAGTGTCGGAAAAATTTCTACAGAATCAGGCGACAAATAACTTTCAGTTGATGAACAACACAATAAATGGATTACAAGGAATGGAAAATGTTATGAATTTGAATACATATAGTTATGATAAAATGATGAATACAATGACGCCGGTGTCTCTACCAATAACAATGATGGGACAAGTAAATGGTTATTCAAATCAATCCATTGGTGTTGGTTATACTTATAATGTTGGACAAAATGGGTCGCAGTCACCGAAAAATGCGATTGAAATGAAACCTATTTTGTCACCAAATCATTCAACAGCTTATGACCCTTATCAACAGAATGTTATCTCTGCACCGTCCCGACTGCATTCACCCATGAAAATCAAGCAATGTGATTCACCAATTCCCATGATGCAGAACCATTTGAGCCCATCTACAGGAATGGAAAGTACCTCTCCACATAGCATGCACAGTGGAAGCCCACAACATCATGGCTTGGACCAAAATGGAAAGGAGATTGAAGAAATAAACACTAAAGAGCTTGCACAAAGAATCAGTAGTGAATTAAAAAGATACAGTATACCACAAGCAGTGTTTGCACAGAGAGTTTTATGCCGAAGTCAGGGTACACTTAGTGACCTATTAAGAAACCCAAAGCCTTGGAGTAAGCTGAAGTCTGGTAGAGAAACATTCAGAAGAATGTGGAAGTGGTTACAAGAACCAGAGTTCCAACGCATGTCTGCCCTGCGGTTGGCAGGTAATCAAGGTCATACATCAAGTTTCTACTCTTTTTTTATTCATTTCATCTGGGTGTTATTCATTATTTAAACAAGTGTAACTGCAAGTTTTGTATTTGGTATTTAATGACTACCTGCATTATCTAAAACAACCTGACTAATTTTCTTTCGTACAAGAACAGTACACAGTTTGTGGCAGATTCAGAATGTAAAACTAAAAGAGTGGAGCTTGTTTTTCTTTAGACCATACTTCTGTTTAAAAACCTTACATCAGAGCTCCAGCTCGTCTTGTAAGAGGGATGTAATATGCAATTTTAGGACTAAGTGATGGGGCATATTAAACCTAGAGCTAGCTTCTTTATCTGTTGAAATTATAGTAAAATGACTTCCCTTGCCTTGCAACAGGGGAGAAGTCATACACTTGAGGGCAAATGTTCTTATTTAGCTTGAGTCCTGTATGTCATGTGAACCAAATTTAAAAATCATACTACTACTAGAAACACGTTTGCCTCTTACAACTATCCTTTTACTTAAGTATATTTGCTAAGAACTGACATTTAAATAGTGGGTAGTTTGGAACTAAAAGTCTACAGGTACACAGATTAAACTTGACCATTTAAAAAAACAAACCATAATAGATATGACATTTATACAAGGGGACCTTTTTTTTTCAACTAATGAAATATGTTCAGTTTTACCCATTGTTATGTTTGTTTGCTGCTTTGAACTTTTTTCTGTCATATGTAGTGTTATTACTGTAGCAAGTATCTGTAGTCATTTGTTCGTTAAAACTTTCTGTTAACTTTTATTACGGTTTCTTAGTGATACCTGTTATAATATTCGTAATAGATAAACACCAAGAGCTTCGCAGACTAATATTAAATAACCCCACATCTTTGACAATGACAAATCTTAAATACAATGTTAAAACTAGTGATATGTATTGGTCCATTTTATAATCCAATGCACATACAATTCTCTCCCAGTCTTTTTGTTAAATCTTGTGTCTATTTTCATTCACATTGTATACATGTTAACGTTGTGTCCGTTTTGATTTGCAGCATGTTTACAACCACAAGAGAGTGAAGTGCCAGGTGAAGACTACAACCCATACAGTATGTTTTCTATCTATTGGTCCTCCATTTACTGTAGTATCTACTAACTATCATCCCTTCTAACACAAGTTTGAAATACTAATTTTCATGTCATTCCTATAGCTGTGTGTAAAAATCTATTTCTGTAGAACTTTTTAGATTGTTTAAAAATAGCATAGATCTAACAAATCTACTAACCAACTAATTCCAACATACAAGACTGAACTTTGGACGGAGTATTTAGCCTTGTACATTGTTTATGGCTGCACATATTGACATAATGCTCTGCATCTAACCATGTTGCTATGTAATGCTTGTATGTTCACATGGGAATTTGGGGTTAGAAAAATCTGTTAAATAACTGCTGAAATGCATGGCAAAAGAAAAATCTGGTATGTGTCTGCTATTTGGCAAGAATTTATAAACGTAACAAGACTGGGTTGAAGAGATTTCCATGTACTTGATTTCATTGACCTTTCTGTAAAACTGGTAAGTCTTTTTTCATGTTTTACTGTACAAGTGAAGCTGGTTTCTTTGAGAGATACATGTTTTACAGTAACATGTTCATTTACACCCACCCCCGCCCCTTCCACTGTCTTCACACTTTGCTTATTGCGGTGCAGAACCTACAAGCTTATTGCTGTTCTTGGCGAACTAGTGCTTGCCAAGTAAACACTCTCATGAAAAATTCACAACATAGGCTATTAACCGAAGGAAATATATGCTTTTGAACCAGTTACAAGTCTTTGTTTTCAGATGTACCAAAGTGTGTTCATATTTTCCAAAAAAGATTAACCATGTCTAGTAGCGTACTGCATAGAGACATAAACTGCTGCTTGTCAGCACAATTTTGTTTATTAAAAGAGCAATGTCTTTTCTCAGGGAAATTTAATATGAGCACTAAACTGTCTCCATTTGTTTACATGAAACAAAGACTTAGATCTGGGCAATGATGCTGTTGTATAGTTTACTAGACAGTGTCATTGGGAAAAAAACATAGCAGTGTGTGACAGGCAGTGTAGTGAGGTTGCCATGGTTACTGTATCTGGTTCAAAAATAGTACTGGCAGAATGAGTTGGAGGTGTAAGAAAATCTAGATATGAATAAGCTGTGTCAGTACAATGGCTTTGACAGGATGAGAACAAGACTACGGGGACATAGGTGCCATTGTTTGAATAGACATTGGGTGGTGGTGACTTGTATAATGAAGCATTTTTCCCTCACAGCTAACTTACTAATATGGTGATGTTGATGATGAAGTAGAGAGATAACATTTACTAATAGAGTTTAATGTACTAACATGACGACTTTGTGACAGCTGCAAAATGTAAATTATAAAGTATACAAAGACTGCTGCAGAATCTTTGTGTTTGAAGTCAGTAGTTAAGTGTAAATGGTCTGCAGTGTTATAAAGAGAACAAGACATTAGTTTTGTAATATAGATGCTTAAATATGTTTTTAAATATACTTTGGGAAAGGCAGACATTTTCCATCTGCATGAATTGAACATGATACATTTTAAGTAAAAAATTCATCTATAAAACCTGTGTCACCTTTTTGCAGAAGGTTTAATTGTTCAAATTTCAAATGAATATTTTTTAAGAGATAATCAGACTGTGTGAGCGTGATTAATGACTAATTGGGTAGAAAGTGTAATTTATTGTATTGTGAATCAGACAAAGGATTGGGGACTGTACACATCATGCTAACTGTTCATGAACGTGACATTGACATCTGTTGTAGGGGCCAGGGTATGCTGCCAGCCCTCTCACTGCCCCAGGGGTCATCTATATTTAATTATCTAATTAGTCTTCAAACAGGTCACATTATAGAAGTTTAAACTAATGTAAAGTTGACTACAAAACTAACTGTTGTATATACAAGGTGTATACTTTTAATATTTCATAGCTATTAAACATTTGTAGTGCTTGATAAAAATCTGTTTTCATTATTGATAATTAGTACAAGCCTAGTTTATTGCTTGAGGCATATGTGCACAGACACACAATCATAATGAATAAATTATAAATGGTTTAACAAAGAAGTCTGCAAACAGTTCATGTTTTGTTAAGGTTACATGTTTGACATACTTATCTCTACCTTCAGTTTAAACCATCTTTAAAAGTTCGATTTTTTAAAACAGGTGAAACACAGTTAAAAGTCTTGAGTATATTGTGATTAATAACATTATTGTTGGAGTGGCTAACAGAGTTTACAAGAAGGGTGAACAAAGAAAAAAAACGTGGCTTAAAGAACATTATATCAGGTGTTCAGCCTTGGTTTTTAAGAAAGAAACAAGACCCTGACAGAAGATTTAGGTGGTGTATATTATACAGGTATTCTATTTATCCGTGTTGATAGTTGAATAGAAGAGTTGTCGTTTCACGGTTGCCTGCTTCAAAGGACCATGATTGGGCATGTAGTCAAGGCACATTCAGCCCAGCAATTCATAAACTGTTTTGCTTTATTGTGTTTCTTTGTATGGTCAGGTAGTATATAACGTAAACAGGCCCAGACTGTACTACAAAATACATAAATATTTTGAATAGGTTAAATAGAAATGATCTACCCATGAATTCCAAACAAAAACGCTTCTTTCTTTCTTTATTACAAAGGATCAGGTATTGAAAGAAGAATTTTGGGGGTAAATTTGAGCATTTGTTATTCAGAAATTTTGAAATGCGCACTAGTTAAGGGAAGATATTAGGTTTAACGGTAAATGTGAACTTAACGGTTCATAGTTTATCTATGAACAAGCCCATTTCCATAAAATGTTGTAACTTTATATACTTCACTTCAAAAAGCACATTAAATTCTAAAGCTTGGTAATTCTCAATAAAACCCACTTTTGAGAGAAAAACTTAATTGCAAAGCTTTGATATATCAAAGATGTATACATGTATATAAGCTTTTATCCTACAAGCAAACACTGTCAGAGTTGTATGTTTGTTACCGTGGTTACAAACACTTGGTTGATTTGTGATCTTTTATCCAGTTGTTAGGTGAGATTTGACATAAACAAGGGACTTATGACTGCACATAGTTTTAATCTTTGACATGTTAATACCTAACCAACGCCTATAGCACCTAGAACATCAACTAACCAAACTACACAACATAGTCTACTCTACTAACCATTTTGTTTGTCTTTACTAACTTTTGTTTACCATTTATTCTGTATCATACTTTTGTTTCCTTACATTCAGTTTGTTATTATTTTCCAATTATTAACTATGGTCATTTTATCATCCATTCCCCTAAGTACGTTATCTCTGAAACTTGTTATTTTGTTAAATGGTTGTTTCTGATAATGGAAATAAACCATTTGCATGTCTGACTGCATGGGAAATGGCATGAACAATTAATAATAAAAAACACCTGCCAAAATGTTTTTTCTTGATAGTAAAAGTAATTTTAGATAAAATGTACTGTTCCTATTAAATTTCAAATATGTAATACTCTAATTTTGGCATGAAAAAAGATTAATGTCATTTGTAACGCAATTCTATATTTCCATCTGTTTTGGGTCCGTGGTAATTATTAATCTAACGTATGTCCGTGCTAATTGTAGATGCCTGGAGTGAAGGGAATACCTATACAAATGATGTAACAGTAAAATTTGAGCCCACAGAGATCAAATATGAAATAGAGAGCCCAGCCAGTCCAAGTACATCTATCATCTCTAATGGATCTACCAGATGTAAGCTACATTACTCTTTATTTTTTGTTTTTCACTATGTTATGTTACATTTTGTTCATAACTATAGTTTATTCCGTATTATATATTTTCCACAACTTGTTATTATTATGTTTTTTTCTCTGTTGATTTTGGATTTATAATTTGTTTTGCGTGCCCTTGTTTTCTTAAGTTTAGCAATCATAGTTCTCTTACACTACTTGTTATGAAGTGTGTTTGCTCAGATAGTTTTGTTCTCCTATAAACAGGAAAAACTTTCTCATCTTGAAAATTGAACTTTTGTGTCAGTTACAGAATACGACACTATTTGCTAGAAAGACAAACATGTTTAGAAATCAGCTATGTAGAATTGACTACTAAAACATTGATTGGTAGCAGTGATATAGTTGTAAACAGAACAAAAACAAAGTATTAGTTGTAGAAATGGTATAGCAGTGCTTTAGGGACCATTGAGTAGAAATCAAATATCAGTCATATGGTGATATATTATACAAGTGCCAAGGGCAAAGTTGTGATTGAGATATTAAATGTAGAAAGGGAAAACCCTGGTCTTTATACACCTGCATTCTCTCATCTTATTACCTTACAAACTCACCTGCCTCCAGCCATTAGTAAATAAACATATTTTTTTTATCTTTCGTCATAAAATTTCATGTTGGCCTCTAATTGAAAATTAATTGTTTTATTATGAGAGAAGTACATTTTTAAAGCTTGTCACATTTCTTTAGGACAGTTGCAAAATAGGAACTGAGTTTTATATATTTTTTATAGAACAGGTATCATTTAATTGACAAGGAAGAGTATTAAAAAAAGTTAGACTCTTACTCTATTTTTGACAAAGAAAGTTGTAAAATAGACCTTGATTTATATTTATTTAAAAAAAGCTTTTCATATTGAGGAAGTCACCATCAAAAAAGAAATAGAAACCTTCCCTGAAGTTCTGCTGTAAGTTTAACTTGTATAAACAATCCTTTGTCAAGTATAAACTGAGTCCCTTGCTATCAGTAATCAGCAGCAGCTGCAGCATTAATGGGCAGATAACCATTGTTTGTTTGCCAGAGTTGTCCATCTTGTTAACTGCCACCTTCAGAGACCTGGGCAATATTGTCTTTGGGATCTCAACTCTAATCTTGCTTCAGAAGTCATTCTGTCATTATCAGCCTTTGTTTAACAGTCGTAAACCTTTAAGCAAACGCTGCCAAATGCCATGCTATCATTGTAATCAGAACTGATGAGAATTTGTATAATCTTGGTAAAGTTTTAAGCCCATAACCATATGTTGATGTGTGGAATATTGCAATATTGTTTACCGCATGCAAGAGTCACTAGGTAGCAGGGGTGGGATTGAGGAACGAGGGATAACTGTTCAGGCAGGTTTCTGACAACCAGGGGGGAGGTGATGGGGGGGGGGACCATCGTGTTGTATTAGTTGTATCTTGTACGGGCGTATTAAAACCATCCATCCTGAGCTCGGGGCCTCTCGGGGCTTCAACTCTCAGGTGTGCATTATATATTGGCTCAGATTAAGACATTCTCGAAGCTACAATAATGATTAAGCATGCCTCACCTGATAACATGCTAACACTTACCTTAAGTCAACTAATTCACACACTGATAATGACCAAAAATGGTTTCCGTTTTGCTTAGTGCGTTTAAGAATAAGTAAGTTTAGTTATTCATGTACCAAACAACCAATGTTCAGGGTGTAAGAAATTTTACCTTGTTCAGAAGAGCAAAAAATTCTATAAAAATATTTGGGAAGAATAATTTTTATATTGGAAACCGAAATAGAAAAGACAACATTTCATTCATTTTAGTTGAAATCTGCATTTTCTTTCTCATATGTTTCTACATTTGAAGTACCTCGGTACCACTCTGTACACTACATGTCTTCCAACGTTTTGTGGCAGTGATGATCTTCTTTCACCAGAGTGTAATTAATGGTATAGGAAATGTACTGAACTTGATTAAACTGATTTCAAAGCCCGTCGCCTGTCACCAGCTTTCAGCCATAATTGTAACAGAGATTAAACCAGTGCTTGTATGTTACACTGAACCAAACATCGAAGTAATAGCATCGTTATTAAACCTCTGTACGTGTGCTGTTTTTTACATAGAGAAAAATAGTTCTGAGGAAAAAACAGGAAATTGATTTTCATTCTATTTTATCATAATGGTCCATATAGAAAAAAATCTCTTTTTATAGCATGATGAAACATTTGATACTGTCATTTTCTTTGGTATTAAATGCGCAGTTAGCAGTTTAACAATGTTGGAAATACAAGACAAGCTGTGTTCAACTGGTTTTATAGGCAAGATGCTGCTACATTTGAGTTTAGATGTTTTTTGTGTAATAGTCCTATTATTGCCCAGGGTTTGATGGGGGGGGGGGGGGTTTTGAACCCAGAATCATTGAAAATAACCTTTTTTCTGTATGTATCCTTTAACTTTAATTCGACCATTGTATTTACCAAATAACAGAACCATTGTTTTTCCAAAATAATTGTTATTCCTCATTGGTTTCAGGTTGAAACTTTATATCTGACTAGCTAAATAAATTGAATTGATATGTACATATAATTAATAGGATTAAAATGATGTAATTCCTTCAACTATTAGGTCTGATCATCAGTTATATCCATGTGCCCTTCTCTCCTTGTTTACATCTCAGTAGTACTACAGTGCTACACTTCATTCACAATTATTGAATTTACAAATCTTTTGAGACCAATTTATTCTAGATCTCAATTATCGTTATATTGATTATGGGTACTCTGTTAATACAGATTGTTTAGTAGCAGTTGAAATGTTATTGTCAATGATTCAATCCATGCCCATTGATTCACTTGGCTTCTACTGACCTAAATCAGAAGGGGTGAGAGAAAACAAGAAGTATAACAAACCAATAACTGTAGGATGACAAAACCATTTAAAGATTTTGTCCTGCCCCCTCCCCCAACCCGTGTGTCTTTGCCCATCACAAGAATTGGGTTTTCCCCTGTAACATGAAAATTGATTTTAGATATTGAGTTGAGAATAGATTTCCCATAGATTCAATAACAAGAATGTGTGGAGTAAATATGTAAAAGAGCATAGAT
>ENA-OREC01000984-OREC01000984.1-marine-metagenome-genome-assembly--contig:-NODE-984-length-13255-cov-15.102595_pt1 | contig 13255 bp, 5 predicted proteins | sample MGYA00248626_ERZ508543 | MGnify/ENA primary metagenome ERZ508543 (study PRJEB26211, sample SAMN05518279) | marine metagenome | isolation source: Puget Sound, Washington, USA | host: Bankia setacea... | reverse complement strand
GGGTCTGAACAATACCATACATGGGGTCTGAACAATACCATACATGGGGTCTGAACAATACCATACATGGGGTCTGAACAATAACATACATGGGGTATGGGTAAGGCTTTAAGAGTATGCTTGTTTACCGTCACGGAAGATGATATCGGGGTTGTGGTCAGAAACAGTATAGACAGTACTTGTACAATGTATTTGTACATCAATAATATCTGTTATTATTGTTACATGTAAATATATGTTTGCTTATAAGTTTTACTAAATGTAAATACCACACTCGCGTGCAACTTTAATGTAAATATGTTTAGCTGACGTATATGCTCATTTACTCGCGTGTATACTGTCTTCACTTGTAGTTATGGTTATGTCATATACTGTTTTATTATACATATATCCCGTTAAATAATATCCATAACTTAACAGTATGTATTTGTGATACACTCTTCAACGGCTTATTCTATTAAACAAAGCTAATATATAAAACTGTTTCAAGTTAATTATATTAAACTTGCCAAAAATGTGGATGAATGTGTACAGCAACCTTCAAAAGATGTAAAATAATAGGAATGATGATGTGGATTACAGATACGAACAAACCTAACTCGGACTGTTCGGGTGTAACAGTTATGTTTGATCTACCAAGTTTGGAGACCGGTTTATCACAATTAAAAACATCACTGCACGTAAGCCGTAAATCTACTCATTTGTCCGTACACTGTAAAGCTGGAGTCGCAAGAAGCAGGATGTGTACAAGACAGTGGTATACAATGGACACTGAACGCTATACCCAACTAACAAAGGTGCATTTAGCTCACATGGTCAAACTGTATATTTGCTATCAAAGAACTTTATATACTGGCTGTTGCTTATGAATATTGTATTACACTATATCCTGTCTTAGTTCAAGCGTTGGTATTTTCATCAAATGTTCTCAGCATGTAATTGACCCTTTTTTCTCTTCTCTGTCGTCAGCATTGAGACGTATCTTACAAGTTATTATGTTAGTGGATTGTAATAATGGCGCAATTTGTAAGCGGCAGTAACTTGTGTACAGCTACATGTATTTTGTGGGTGTTTTACAAACTAAGCGTACATATGTCTTTTTTATAAGAACAAAAGTCATAATTTATTTCATATATCGAATCGTCCTCTCCGAATCAAGGACAAATTATCGTTATCATACAACCGAAACATGTATGTCAGCAATGATGATTGTCGAAAAAACATTGCTTTTGGCGATGTAAGAACTCAACTTGTACAGATAACCACCTGAGTACGTGTTGACCTTTATACGTTCATACTGATTACAATGTAGCAGTTGTTACCGGAAAGTTTTACCACATTGAAACAAGTGTATGCGCCAATTTCAATATCTGATATATTTGTTCCAAATCATAACGTGTATGATAACACAACCACTATAGCAGACAGGTGTTTCGTAAGTGGCATACTTGTTGATCAAGGTCAATGTTTAGATGATCAGTGGATTTCTGTTTGATCAGCTTGTTTGGGGGTAGTTGAGAACAAGACTTGATATACATTGAGATAGCCTCCAAGTCAAAGACCTTGTGGATCTTCTCTAATAGCCAGTAAGAGGTTACACTCAGTCTCTAGCGTACAGTCCTTGTATACTCAGCCATGCCATAGTAATACCTCGAGAAAGCGATCTAATGGATCCAATGGATACGAAAGGGGTATTATTACCTAGTAAATAGAGACTGACAGTTCAGTGATGAGGATATTTATTGACTTTATCACGTGTAAACAAAATATCCAGATATGCCAGAGATAATCTCAACCAGCATATTAAGCCCGGCAAATAGGGTGTACGTGAACAATTATTCAGATACTTTATGTGAGAAGAAAGCAAATTGATGTTTGTTATGTTACAATGTGTATGAAACTGTTTTCGATGTCATAACAACGATCAAAACCTATTAGTGGATACACTTACAGTTGTGAAGTATGAAGCCCTAACCATAAACCAACCAAATGACGCTTACACACAACATGGGATGTCAATTGTTGTACTAGCTATTCCTGTAATTATGTTTATAGTATGAACTTGTTCAAATCGATAATGATGTGTATGCATTTACAGTAGAAGAAATGGTTATGAGAGCGTTATCTAATACTCCTGGTAATTAAACGAGTTTGGCATTTCCATTAATATTATGTTGTAAAGTTGTAACATGAATTCATTTGATAGAACAGCGGTGCCCTAGGACATATCTGTAAGCCCATAAAATGAAGTAAAATACTTGTTTAAACATCAAAGTTGCTGTTTTAGTAAAATGTCACACAGTGTAAAGCGAATGTTTGGCGTCGAATACAGGGAAATCAGCGAATGTCGAACGTCGAAATCGATAAGAAAACTGGTCAATACAGAAATTCGAATGTTTAATGTCAAATTTCACGCATTCTTTACACTCATATGGTTCGAACATTTACACATTTCGAGATTAATGTCTATTTTACAAGCATATACTTCTTACATTGACACGTTTTCAATTTCAAGTTTAATGCCATTTCTAAGATAAGCTATATATATGTACCATAGCACTCTCTGACTGTTCAGCAACACTATTATTCAAAGTATGTACATGCTAAACACAGGCTGACATAGAAAACACTTACTATTTAAGTATTTGATTGTGAAAAGGGTGGCATAATACTGATTAGGAAGATAACTAGAAACTTAACAATGTATTTGTCTTGACCCCGATGTACTTAATGTTTGCCATTATAAGGACACGATTTAACCTTACCATGTCTGTTAATTACAATGAGAGAGTGAAATCGGAATTAAAAAATATTTGAAAAGCAAACATACAGTGGTAGACTACTATGTTTACCGGCCTGCACTAACATATAATATAAACAAAATATGGAGGTGTCTTTGTTTTAAACAGTTAACTAAACATTTCTTTGAAACAGTATAAACCGCATGAAACACCTCATTAATAATCCTATACACTATATATGTTCTTATCGGGTAATTATGGCTGGTTTAAGCCTAGCATTTGAATTTATAGAAATGAAATCTAATATAGACTAGGAAATACAAAACAAGCCACGTTCAAATTTAAACCAGAACATATCCCTAGACACGGGTTTAAGCTCTGTACTAAATGATTATCCGGATGTTTAATGCACTATAAAACAATACAATTAATTATGTTTTAAACAAACGTAAGTCATGAGAATAATCTGTCTTGTTTACATCGTTTAAATCCTTTTTGTTACAAAGTATCATACTATTGACAGAAATGCCATATTAAAGTTACATAATTTAGATAGAAGATATAACGTAATTCATACGCGTTGATATAAACACGAGAACCATATTATTTTCATGTGTTCATATTTTACTGATCTACGTTTAAAGTATATTGAAACATGTTATGATATTAACTATTATGCTTATACATTTTAAGAAATGTTGCAGAAGAAAGAACCAAATCAATCTCACATTATATATCAAATTTGCCTAGATTCACAGAATATATATTCTAAATGTTTCATTCGTGTTTGAAATTCCATATGATGTGAACTTGTTTGATTGGGTTTATCATCATTTTCTAAACTATATTATACACCAGTTGAACCTGATGTATTATATATGTTTGAACGTGAATATAAATGTAAAATGTACAAGTCTCAATAACATGTCTGATCTGTTATATTTTGATAAAAACAGTTTTGATTTATTTGGAAAGGATGCATTTAATGTTTAAGTTATAAACAAAACATCACTCACTTCGTTAATATTACGATCATAAACAAACAGCATCTTTCAGACAGCTGTAACGGCAATAACTAAAGCATGTGACTCCTGAAATGCAATTAAACTGATGGTTGATAGAGAAACTGCGTTGATTGAGATACGTGCATAAACGTTAAAGATAATTTTGACAGACGCCATTAACTTGTCTTCGCCATCCATTTCTAGACCTAATACAGAGTATCCTTCTTCCACCGGACAAAACCATCACAATGGCAGCCGTTGTTTCACTATGTTTTATGGTAACTAATAATGCTCCAGATATATTAAACACATGGTTTCTTATATGTAATGACATGGTTGGTTTGTATGGAATCGATGGAAAGGAATTTAAACTGACAGCTGTCCATGAGTAGCATTGGTGTGTTGATAGGTGCAATTCTGACAACTAGTTTAATAGCTCAATATATAAATATGTAAAAGAAGAAATTCCAAGAAGCGCTATACCCTACGAAAACACCTAAACACAAGTAGGGGTGAAAATGTTGACAACATTATTTCAGACTATTTTCAGAATTAGTAAGAATGCTGGTGTGTCTTTGTGTTAAACCTTTGTACGTATCATTGAAAAAAAACAAGACTACACAATATATCATAAACAAAAACAAGTTAAGTCTGAACATTTAGCTGAAATACCAAATGTGTTACTATAACGGAGCGGAGTGCCAGTGTACTGCATTGGTTGTTCAGCCGAAACCTGCCGTCTCAAGACTTGGCTGTACTATTGATGAAGGACATGTTGATAGATCTAATTAACATGGAAGAGATAATTATTTTCTCCTTCATTAAGAGTGACAGTATCTTGTCAGTGGTATCTATTTTACCTCAAAGCAATCGTCATGATCTAACTATGGGGAAGATCAATGTCATGTTGCTGTTCCGAGTTCTGAGTTAACAACAGCAACTGCCAATACCTTTTCCAGCAGTTATTGAGGTATGGTAAGGTCCCATGCTAATTCCTTCTACACAAACAATATGATATTAAAGCAATTAACCAAGAGTTATGTAAACAGGACCATCTGCAACATGTTAACATTGAAGTCAGAGTTGTGGGTATTGTAGGTAGGCATAATTGTGTATAACAACAGTTCCTTTGTTCTGTTTAGGTACTGTTGTTTTCTTTGACAAAACAGTGATACAGCCGTTAACCGTATATCCGTAGTAAAGGTAGACGGCTTCAACTATCACACATATCAATAGTTTGATCAAAGAATATGGGTATTGATCACATAAGAATTATATTTTATTCCTCGTGTGCATTGTGGACGTTGTGTTGAACGTGCTTGGATAGAGAAGTAAACACCGCGCGTAGCTTTTTGTTTACAATATTATGCACCGGAATGAACTTCGATAACCCCGTTCGACGGAAACTATCGAGGGATAAAGCAATGGTATGTTTGTCCAATTATGATATTTTAATAATGTTATATCGTTGGTGTATATAAAATCTTCTTTCCTGGAGCATTGTCTTTGTTTCCATTTAGCCTATATAAGTTTACCTACCCATTGCACATCTATGTTATTTAACCATTGTCCGATGTTTAATATTGATAGGTACTGGTATTATGCTTCCATTGGCAGTGTGTGTCTAGCCGCAGTGCATCGCTTCCACAATAATCATTGCAATAGATAAGTAAATATTATCTTAAATGCACGTGGTCATAGAAGCTGTCGCCATCAGAACTGTATAAATCAAACTCTTATCAAACGTTCAATGAATCTGTCTAGGTTTTGTTATTGTATCATTCTGTATAGTGTTTGTAATCTTGGTTTGATGTCCAACTATGCGCTCTCCCTATGTTATGATGACAAATTGCATCTATTGCGTTTGTCATGACGAAGTCATCCATTGCAACCACCTGCACATTATCAGAAGCATGCAGTTCTATGTCTGTGTTGTGTTTACTATTTATTTATCATTAACTATAACATTGAAACAATGATGGTCTCTAATAGTTTAACCTAGAACCGTCACATCAAGGTTAGCACTATCTAGTGCATGTATTTGTACACCAATCCCTTATCTGACAACTCTTTCAACTCGCACTATAATGTAATGCTATGTGACGTGTATCCTATAACAAACATTCAGTGTGACAATAAATGAAACATAATTGGTTTAAAGAATGGAACAATACGACAGTGTAGAAAATACAGTTACTTAGTCAATGATGGGCTTCTAGTGTACTGTATTTGTTTATACAAATTCAGTCTGTAAGGGAAACTGATTTTGGATATGTCCATCTTTTATGTAGAAATCATTTAGCCTTTGCTTTCATAATAGTATGTGAGTTTTGTTTACACCAGTGTATAATAATGCTAATAGTAACAACATTTTACACAACAAGGTAGTGTTCGTTTAAGATACCGTGACAGTTTGTTAGAAGTTTATTATACACATTTGCCTAAGGTGCGGTTGTGTTTTGCTGAATAAACCAGTGGAAAACACTCATCTAACCACTGTTGTATTTTCAATCGTATTTCTTGTTTCATGTTGTAAAATTTAGCATAACGAAGCTGTTTTTCAATTCCAAATATGTTTCCGATCTATGGTTACAGCTAGGCACACTAATTGAACATACTTATCATTTTTGGTTTGCAGACCACTAGTGGGATACGTCAATTTCGTGCACCCTATAATTACCTTTTCAATTCTATGTAATTCCGATAAGACATAGACCTGCACAAGTTAAGTGTTTTGGAGTGCCTAATCACCGTATCAGGGAACAAAGACGTCAGAAAACTGAAGTATCCCATAGAATAACTTCTGTCCTAGAACTTATCTCCGTCGCGCCATATTCCAGTCTCTAAATTGGATGCTGAAGATTTGTTTCTGGAATCACCAAGGCTTTTCTAGGATGAAAAAGTAAATAGAAGTAAAGCCAATAACAGCAATTTGCGTTGATTTGGGAACGGCGTCCATGTATTTCCTTTCATTCATCAAAAAGGAAACATATGGAACGTTCATACACTGTGGAGCAAGGGATTGATTTCAACAAAAAAGTATTTATGGAATGTTTTGTTAGAATAGTACAACATAAATGAAATACAAATTAATTATTACATTATCTCCAAGACGCAACTCTTCAAGCGACGTCGTACACTGGGTAAGCGTAATACGACGATGCCATATTCTATGTTTAAATAATAAAATCGTTTATAAACTATTGAATAATAAAATTCATTGTTCCAGAAACTTTCACAATCCATTGTGTTGTACATGCCTAATGTCAATCGGTATTTCATATTATGTATGTCAATCATTCTGCATTATGACATATATATTGTAATAACCTCCTGTTCTGTAATATTCCACATGTTGTCTTTTAAACTTAATATATTAGGAATGTACGACGTGTACTGTCAACAAATGCCCCTTTTACGGATACATTAAAATTTCATGGACTCATTTGCAGTCTAATCACTTGACAATGTTCAATTATGAGAAATAGCTACTCGAAATGGTAGCGTATCATACTGGTCCTAGTTTTGTAACACATTGGAGGTAACGGTACTTAATTGGTATTCTAGCAGCCTTTACCGAGGAGTTTCTGTGTTTGCCGTAAGTGTCTGTCCTAACGAGATTGTGGATGTTTCGTCAATAAACACAATAAGGGAAATCAACAGAGACCTAGATTCCTCGGCCTGGTGATGTTCATTGTTTATGTGTCCCTCTGTTATTTAGACATTTCTTATTTCAAAATATCTATGTTCCGAGAGAGTTTCATTTCTAAAGTCAAATGAAAGTAAGAAAGAATGTACTAGCTGACCTCAAGTACATGTCCTCAAAAAGGCCTTGCCTTATGGTAAGTAACAACTTTCCGTGTATCGTTTACTATATACACATAAGTGTACCCATGATGTTGAAGTAATTAAACAAAATGAATGCGAATTATCTATCCCGTACTAAACTAAACGGTAACAATTAACCAATAATGTGAAAGGGTGATCGAATTGTTAAACGATGACACTTTGAAACCGTTCTGAGACCACGTGGACAACAAGGGCAATGACCTGTCGACTCAAACTCAATAATCGTCAATTATATCAGCAAACCTCATCATTCTGTTTGCTGAAATCAACTTACGTCTGTATATAGATGTCTATATATTTAACCTATTCTCAAGAGGTAGATTTTACATCGATATTTGTTTCAAATACTAATACATAATGCTAATAGATCCCTTTGTTAAAATAGTTTAACCAATGAATGTGTGAATTTAATTTCATTCCGAAACAATCCCGTGATTTTCCCCTATACATAACGTGTGAAACGAGCGGTGCTTGAAGAAATGTTTTTGGAATCCCAAGAAACAGTCAATCAAACGACATCCTGTCGACATAAGCTTTCCAAACAACTAGTGCAACACATTGGAGAGGTACGTTCGTGTAAGAATCGAAATAAAACATCTGTACCCGTGTTATAACGCGATAATAAAATATGGGTACTCGTTCTGGTGCGTGCTAGCGCACGAGTGATTTAATTTAAACGCATCCGAAGTCGTACTCATATTTTATTATGCGTGTTAATACACGGGTACAGATGTTTTATGTATTTCATATTAATGACATCTGTTCTATCTCTGTCGTTTTGAATAGCATGATCTTCGTGTTCAACACATGAAGTAATATGTATGTTTCTCTGTGATTAATTTGGAATAACTGGTTTAAACAAGTTGAAGCCACATACTGTCATTATTTAGTATTATGTTACTCTCTCATACATGTACAGATGACATATCGTTAAAGCAACTATTCTCTTGGGAATCACATTCTGACTCTAGGTCTGATGTATTCCAATAAAATATCAATACACACTTTTAAACAGATTTCGTCTTTTGATTTTGAAACTTCAACAAGTTGGCAACATTGAATAGTTACTCATCAAAACGTTTTAAAGTGAAAAGTAAAGACACAGAAATATGGCATTGTACAATTCTAATTATACACATTTGTAAACGCCAAACTTAAATCGCCGTTTAAATGTTCCTGAACATTATTTGATTTAGTTATCCTTTTCTTTGCAACAATGTTTTACTGATATTTTATTACGGTTATACGTAACGAACGCGCATATACATATTAGAGATTTGAGATGTGTAGGTACTACATATATGTATGAGCATGTGTAACCTTGTACGTGAACTACTCGTATTTAGTTGCAGTAGTTGCATTTAATGTTATGTCATATACCTTTTTGTATGCCCCCATCTACTGATTAGTATGTTGTTTATGATACACAATTAACATTTTTAGTTTTGTTTTAACGTGATTTAACGACGTAGCTCATTTGACATAAATGGCAAGCTACCATAAGACCCTCACATTGTTAGTTGACGTTGGAATCCGTTCCTGGAACCAACCATTACTAAATCATGACGGTAATATAGATATACAAACCACTATGTTTATAAACTCCTCTATATTATATACCGGTATCGTGTCCATTTAACATTTTCCAAGGTCAAATTGCAATGTTATATACTTTCAGTTCAATGATATTTAAAGTCAGTACTCAACAATGTGTTTTATGATAGGAAATGTTTCTGTAAGGTGTAAAGCATGAATCAAACGAGATTTCGAGGCGCAATATGGAGAGTTTGTCTGTGCTTTGTGTTTTATTCTTCGGAAGGCAATATTGTGTTTCTATTCTTGGAATGTGTGGTTATGTGTTTGCCAAGAATGCATTTCATATCTGTACTTTAAACAATCGAATCATGGCAACACCTTAAAGTACTACTTTGTAGACAGTTGCTTAGACATTTTGACGTACTATCAGTCGTCTTCATTTTCAGCACGTACTTATATTAGTTAATGACACCATGATAACGCTCAACTAAAAACAATTGTTTAATTTAAACCATTTTAATACAAATACGGACGTCTTGCTAACTTGTTTCTTGGCACACCAAACCAGTCAGTCTGCCCGAGCAATGTATACATTTAGCATGTACCTTTTGTTAGGAAGTGAATTCCCAAAAAGGAATAGCTTGATTTTTTTATTGTCAAGAATGCACGCTCGACAAACTGAATTTTCCGAACATAATACACAACATTGTAGACTTATAGGAGCACGTATGTAAGAACTATCAATGTTCTCTTCTGTAAAAGGCACGGCCGACTTGTGCTATTTACTGTTCTAGGCTTGTCTGATGTAGCCGTTAACAGTGGGTAATAATTTGTTGTTGACGGTCTCCTAACGCCTTGACATGTTTGGTTATTAAATTGTATAACGCCATCAATTATACGCTAGACGAAAATAATCTGCTGTGAGAGTGGAAATATGTGTATGTTTTATAAAGCTGTGTTTAGTGTATCGTGTATGAAGGAGTAATACTAGCGTATCGAGATCAGTCGCAAATAGATAATCATTTGATAAAACAATATCGCGATTATAAATGTATTCATTGTATAATGTGCACCGATTATAAGATTTACAGTTCCATGAGTTGTGCTCCAATGGTTTGCTTTGTGATTGCTTTATAACCAGTATCTCGGTATTTGCCATGACAAGTAGTGTATATTGGCTCAATTTAACAATTAACAAGGCTCAGAAAGAAGCCCTGAACTATATCATCAAATATAGGAGTAATTCCATTTGTATTATTTAGACTAAGAGCTTGCTGGAAAGCTTGAATAATCATGTCTTCCGTTTTGAAATAAATGAATTTCATCCAGAAACCAAGGTTATTAGTCAACAGTTTTATGAGGGGTTGATGGGGAAAGCACCAAATAGTTATGAAAAATATAAAATCAGTACGGTCGTTCCATCAGGTTCAGACGGATTGATATATCAAATCACCCCACACAATTGTTTAATTTTCGTCTCTAGTACTTTTAGACATACTTAACAACATACTAAACGTTGGACAAAAACAGAGCACGGGAAAGTAAAATAATCTGACATTAAACAAATGACAGCAAATGTACAGAAATTTACATTTTCCTGTCCTTTTCTGCTACATTTCACTGTTTCTAGCAATTGTAATGTAATAACTGTGGTATGTACTGTATAAGGAACTATACCCTAAGAGTGTGTGTTTATTGCCAGAACTATGAGTTTTAAGTTTATGACGTCATATTATAGCGTATAAGTACAAAGTATAAGAATTTTGACAGCTTTGACACACTGGAACATCTAAGAAAAATGACGTTAAAAACAAGATGGCTGCCATCAGAAGAGACTAAACAATCAGAATGATAACGTTCAAATTGCAAGTTTTTTTCAAATATAATGTTTAACTAATTTTAAATCAATGCTCATCTTTTTTTTTCTTCAAATACTAGTTGTTCCTGGAATGAAAGTGATAATTGTACTGACGTTAATACATCACCAATGACGTAATCAATGGACATCTCTGATACTGACGTCATGATACGTATTATGCTCCATTATAGGTTTTCAGACATTGTCTTGTCCACCATCCTATTCTGTTACTGTTTCATTTGACATATTATCAAAGTTTTCATCTTTGCAATGCCAACATGTACTGGTTTATTCCAGACCATGATTGTTTGAAGTTATACTTCGTATTATAGCACCCTTACAAATAGTTTTAGTGACTCATCTGAATAATACCTCTAGAGCTGGGTTGTTTTCTTTCATCACTGCAGCGAGTGTCTTCCTTCATTCCCCACTGAGATGGATTCAGTCTATCCACTCCATAACATGCGAGTAAGCTATTTTAACAGGATTTTAGTCGTGACGAAAGTTTTAGCTCATGCTGTTTTCTTTCAGAGCATATACTGTATCAGGTAGATGCCAGGGAATCCTTCTGTCTTGCATCAAACGACGCAAACATTGATCTTCAGCTGTTTGTATCCACACTTCTTTGACTTTGCTTTGGTGAACAATATACTTTCAAACAGTCCTTTTTCTATCTTGACGATACTTTTGAACCCCATCTTCTTTCCGATCCAAAATACGATGGACATTTTGTGGCACTTGGTAAAGATATAGAGACACAATATATCAACATACGCTGATTCTCCAAGTGTCTTGATATAATAGACATTTGACTTCGCCTTGCTCCAATGGAATTATAGTTCAGTGCAATGTGTTACCAATACATGGCAGAGCAAGATTACGAGAAGAGCTATGTTGTGAGAGGTGCTGTTGCTACCTGAACACCGGCATCTCCTTTAGCTTGAATGACTTTGACGCATTTTGGTTAATTAATGAGCTAAATCAATTCCTGCTTGTTTGCCACATTCCGCAAGAAGTCCGCCTTTTTCCATTGTGTCAAAAAATCTTCACATTCAAAAGGCTACTGCAACGCTGTTGAGTACAGTCCTTTGTGATTGGTCCGATCCCATAACCACCAAACTCTAAAGTTACGGTGGCATGGTTTTAAACAGTGAATGGGGCGTCGTAATCTGCAATTGAACAATAATTGTATCCTTGCTTTTATTTAAAGAAGTGTATACGTGTTCCCCATCAAACACATAATTATGTGTGACAGCATTGTCGGGAAGGTTCCTTATCCTTTGTGCCAGTTACTATATGGCTTACCCAGCTTGCAAGAGATGTTATTTGCATCATACAAATACGTAGGGTATGGGCAGGTATCAACAGACAGACATATAGGTGATTTACGGCTAGACGAAGCGAAGAAATATGAACAGATGGTCCCAGTGACGGATCACTCTGTTCTTGATGTACCAGCGCAACTTAAGTATGTGATGGTTAAGGGGTAAGTCAAGTATAAATGTATATATCAGCATTGAAGTAGAAATTTGAATGTAAACAGTGTGAACATTACAGAGTTGACATACTTTGCTGGGAAAAAGGAGGACTTCTCGTCGAACGAGGCAAAGACAAAGTCATTTGTCATGCTTAACATAGAACTTTTGCAACATAGAGTCTGAAATGTAATTCAGTTGCCGACTTTGATCGCAAAAGCACCCATCACACTGTCTTCATTTAAGTCCATCATCCTCGTTGGAGAACAAAACGCTTCTCATACTCTTGCTATACCATGTAGTTGTAAAACATAGCTGAACTATATTTCCGAGCGGACAAGGCGAAGTCAAATGTCTAATATATCAATATCCTTTAACAGATACCTCTAGAGGTACTTATTTAGATGATTCACTGAATGTGGATGGGTGTAATACCATAAAGTTGAATGCAGAAAGCATGTGCTGGAATAAATATTTCAAATGATCCAGTAACATAAGAGGATGATGAACTCCATCTGAGAAGCTATAGTGCAGTATATTACGTGTCATGACGTCAATACTTAATACCAAAGTTGTCCTTGAATACTTCAATGATAATGTCATGATATCATGTCAAATGCCATTTTCTTGTGTTACTTATTCTACTGACAGCCATTTGTTTTGACCTCGTTTTTCTTAGATTTTCAAAATTGTCAAAATTGTCCACATTATGATATGCTTTTTTCCACACCGACCAACAATTATCTTACATTGTGTTTTTTAACAAAAAATAAATATTTTTCTCTCTTTTTT
>ENA-OREC01000983-OREC01000983.1-marine-metagenome-genome-assembly--contig:-NODE-983-length-13256-cov-36.084984_pt1 | contig 13256 bp, 5 predicted proteins | sample MGYA00248626_ERZ508543 | MGnify/ENA primary metagenome ERZ508543 (study PRJEB26211, sample SAMN05518279) | marine metagenome | isolation source: Puget Sound, Washington, USA | host: Bankia setacea... | reverse complement strand
AAAATTAGAGTTAGTTCACTAAGACATTAGAATTGTTAAAAATTTACACCCAATGATGTGGCATGTACCTTAAAGGAAGCTGCATTGCCCATGACATACCTCCCAGAACACTCCTTCACAAATATTGAAATCATATTAAAATCATGTAAAATTAAAGCAACACATTAAAATATAATGCTATTTTCGCACAAGTTTTAAAAACAATCTTCTGTACAGTATGTTTTTCTCTCTGGTACCTTACTTACATAAAATATATGTTAAGGAGTGTGCGGTGTACCCGGTAACACTACAGAACATCCATGTCACTTAGAATGTATTTGATGCTTTTTGTTGTGGTTTTCTGACTTACACAATATACGAATGTATCCTATTATATCCTCAGTTTTCACAAATTATGATAATGCACTTTGTAATTGCTTTTAATATGCTGGTGTTGGTATTTAGTAAATTGCTTTAGTGTATTGGTATTTTTTTGCTTGTGCACACATTATTTTCATTTTACTTATTAGTATCATTCCTGTTTTCATCATACTCATCACATGTATTTTCTGTAGTGGCTAAATGTCATGCAAGCTTTTTCATGCATAAGTTTTTTCCTTTCAGATAGCAAATAAGACTCGGCAATACTCAGAAGTTTTTCCCTCTTCTTTCCCTGTTGATTTTTTATAATATGAGGGTTCTACCAAACGTCCGTGACAAATTTTATAGATGGTTCATTTTTAACGCCATTAGATAATAATTCACACATATAACCATGAAGTTTATTATTTAACATTACAACAAATCATTTACAAAAAATCTACTCTAGTTACTTAGAAATTTTCAGTATTAACGACATTGGTTTGAGTTGCCGGCGCATGTCAGATAATTTGCATTTTGTTATGAATAGGCTAAAATTAATTACGTATATTTCAAATATCTGATGATGTGTCTGCACAATGTCACGTCGACTTCCTCTGCTGCTATATTTACATCATCTCAGAAAATTTTAGTTAAATAACTTAAGAAACGAACAAGTAACGGATAAATGAAAATATCTCATAAAAAATAGGAAAGATAAAATGGCGAGGAATTTGCTGCGCAGTGAATATGTCACTCAGGTTTTGTGACTATTTCGAGATGACACATATTAAGATTTTCAACAAATATACCAAATAGAACAGTTTAGCAACATATCCTGAGCATTTGTTTACTAAAGGCATGAACGGAACCAGAGTTCTGCACTACAAAAAGCGAAAATAAGGAAATCATGAAGAGGAAGACAGATCTCCGTCCCCTATTTCCTACATCTAAAAACAGGTGCAACAAAACCGGAAGTTCGCGTATAGCAAAAACTAATATATGCCATCCAAACATTCCACAGACATTAACAACCACATGATTTAAGTCTGTAACTGACGATTTATTGGTAAAGCTGCACCATTATTGCGTTAAAAGCCATTGAGAGTATTTGAGAAAGGCACCTTATATAGATTTAACGCTGTCTTTGACGTTTGACGTGCACCGCGATTCATACAGTTGCCATGGTATTTACGGCATATTTTTGTTGTTTGTTAATATTTTTCTGTGTAAGTTTGTGAAAACATTTTAATAATATGGGTTTATAACATATTAAAATATCAAATTTATACCTATTTTATTTAGCTTTTAAACAATCTTGTCACAGAATATTGGGACAACCCTCGTATTACCAACAACATTTGGCTGGTAAAGGAATTTTTATGTTTGATACAGCAAAAAAGCTCACTCCGGTTGATCATATTGTTCCCGCAGTTGAGGACCTCCAACGATGCCAGATACAGTTGGAAATGTTGCTTCAACATGAACATTTTTCTATTCTCAGATTCAAGCAAGTAAATATGTCTGATTGTGAACAATCGCAGGAAGAAGTGCAACCAGCAACACCATCAAGTACTACCGCCACTGTTGCACAATCTCAACCAAGCTATTCTTCTAGCACACATAAAACTTGGAAGCAGTCAAGTCCTTCACAGCATGTTGTTATGTATGCACCGGTGCCATCCAAACCTACATCTGCTATAAGAGAACCTTCGCCAAGCCCCTCTCAGGGAACTTCAAAACAATCACCACCACCTTATGGACCACTAGCTGCTGCAACCAAAATAACACAGTGCTTGCAACAGCACTTTGAGGATGCCGACACTCACCTGAAGGTCGCCATGTACCATCTCTCCAAAAATGAGCCCAAAGAAGTCTCAAAAACCCTTGAGAAAATAAGAATTATGAATAAGGTCAAGCACCATCAGCTCCAGTTCCATCTTAACACTCTCAAGACAAGTAGTGGTGGACTGGAGCAGAAAGTGGCATCACTGCAGAAAAGAGAAAAGTACCTACTAAACACTCAGGCAACAATGCAGCAGAAGATGGAGTCTTTCACCTCTATCTTTGATGATGACATGGATGAGCCTGCTTGTAAGGAGTCTTTCACCTCTATCTTTGATGATGACATGGATGAGCCTGCTTGTAAGAAACGTCTGTTTGAGGACACTGATGACAAGGAAGCTGGTGACAAACAGTAGAATTTGTTGGAAATTATCATCTTATATCTTGTGTAGCATTTGCTTACACATTTTCACTGATTTGCCCCAGAAAATCATTGTTTGACATTATTTTCTATATAAGTTTATTTGTGTTTTGCTATATATGCATAATGTTTAACATATTGTGTGAAGAAACACCTTTCCAAGAAATCACCATTAACATCTTCTTTGACACTTTAGACTAGGCATACAAACTGACTTTATTCTCAAAAAAGCACGGAGCAGCTCATTTTTCCCAGAAATAATGGAAGAGCCTGCATGTTAGAATATATATATTTCAGCAGGATGACAAACAATGGAATTTCCATGAGATCATTTCCTCTTGTTTACCGGAAATCATTGTTTAACATATTGTGCTAAGAATGCAATTTTATATAACATTTTATATGCCTTTAGCCATATATGGATAATGTTTTTACACCCATTCTCTTTCTTTTCCTGAATGCTACATTGATTACCAGGTTTAACATCTTATGTAATGTGACATTTTCTTGCTTAGTTTTGTATAGTTTTTTATGTGCTGTTAGCTATATATGCATACTGTTTATATACCATTCTCTTTAATTCCAGAATGCTAAAATTAACATCTTGTGTTACATTTTCTTGCTAAGAACGCAATTTTTTATAATACTTAATGTGTCTTGTGCTAAATATGCATAGCGTTTGAACACCAATCCTTTACTTTTCTTTGAATATCTGGTTTTCTATACTTTCCTGATTCAGTATTTATAGTATATAAAGTAATCGTTTTCCACTTTTTTGTTGATAATGTAAGTAATACTTTTCCACATTATCTATTTGTGTTAATATTTGTAATTTTCAAAGGTGGAACAGGGTTCTCATGGAATAGTATCTTTATTACATCAGTACACAATTGTTTTCTGATTTTTTCGGAAATTTATAATTCCCATCATATTTATGCTTCAAGTCATTTACAACAGCTGGTTTTAGTATACTTTGGCTTAATTATTACATCTTTTTTAATACAAGATAAATAGACTACTTACTGCTTTAGAACCTTGTTCTAGCCTTTCTGAGACTGGCACTTTCCTCCTAGCCAGTCTCTTGTTTTTGTTTATGTATAATGAAAGAAATAAAACAATTTCAGGTTGAAGTAACTCAAGAGCAATGAACAGAGCAAATCGTGAGAGAGAAAGAAAAAGGAAACAAGTGGCACGCACTATTGCCTCTACACCTGAAAGTGCTACTAACACGCATACTACCAGCAATAGTCGAACTTCCATACCTATGAATAAGGCTAGCACACACACTACCCCACTGGTAATTCAAGTTTTTTATATTGTTGATTTTATTGTTGATTTTAAAGAAATATCTTTAAAGCCCCTTCTGACTATATTAGGTCCTCATTCAAATTTCTGAACAAATTAGATAACATAAGAAACACCCATTGCATCTGAGGACACACGAAACTTGTAATCAAGCGGTTTCATGAAATTCGTAGATACTGGCTCTTTTAATACTCCACTTTATATTATCAAACATTGAAGTACTGTTTATAATATTTCTCTTTATTTAAACCCTTGATGATTGCTTATTGTTTAAGTGGTTAATTTTGCGACGTGGAAATATTTGCAATATTTTGCAAATCGAAATTATTTGCAAATATTTGATTGCGTTAAAATAATTTCTTTTTTAGGCAAATTTTCTTCTATCATTTGCAAACACATTTTCATACAGCATCTTACATAAGTAAATTTTACTGTTCAGGTACAAAGATTATTTTTTTTCATTCCTTGTTTGTTTAAGTTTGGTCTTAACAAAATAACTAATGTTTTAATAAAACAATATATGTGTTAATAACACAATAGGTTATTCATATAACAAAAGAATGTTTCAAAATATGATAAAGAAATGTGTGATCAGGTATTTATCAAACTATGTTTATTTCAAACAGTTAAATAATTAAAGTATTAATGAGCTGAATAGAACAATTACAATAAAAGCATATTCTTAACATGTACCTGCGTAATTAATGATATCACAAAAACAGTATTAAATTCAAGAAATCATATTTTCGCAAATATTTCTGCACACAAAAAGTCCAAATTTTTACATTCGCGAAATTTTTGTGACGCATAAATATCCACTTACACAGTATACTAAAACTTCACTTTATATCATCAAACATAACAGTACAGTTGAGAATATTCTCTTTTATACTCTTAATTAGTAGCTATGCTACTTTTATTTTAATTGTCATCCCAAACTAATAACACTTTTTGCACAAATATATATCTACCCCTCATTTCAGGTCCATGGGATAGATCAAGCTCATGTACTGTACTCTCCCTCTCAGTTGGCAGCAATGGTTGGAAACAGAAACACTGAAATTCCAGATGACATCATCATAGCATCTCTTAATCTGGTGAAATCAATGTGTGATATTAACCTGGAACCATACATAGGATATTTCACTCCTGCAGAAATAAATTTCAGTCTAAATGCTGATCAAAATGATTCTGCAACTGTAATCAAACCTACTCTACCAGATAACAAATTCTCAATTAATATTCACCCATTACCTGGACATTGGGTAACGTCTTGCTATTATCCCCAAACCAATGAAGTACATGTGTATGACTCATTAATGTCTCCAGTTCATTATGAGCAAGTAGTTCCACAGCTTAAACTTGTGTATGGTGAAACAAAGACATCTAATATTATATACAGTCAAGTAACTCAGCAACAATATGAACCTTTGTGTGGTGTGATGGCAGTGTGTTTTGCCTTCTCCTGTTACCTTGGTAAGGATCCAGAATTTATAGACTACGACATATTCAAGGCAAGACAACACTTACGCGAGTGTTTAATACAAGGTGAAGTAAAATCTTTTCCAGAAAAAAGTTTTCAGTTGAATTCTCCTCTGGAATCTTCTTTGCTTGGCACAAATCAAACTACAAATGATCCTTACACAAACTTGCAAAGATATTTCAATGATCAAACTAAAAGAACCACTGAACATCAAATGAAAAATCAGACTCGAATAGAATATGAAATTCAGAGTGCAAACAGGGTCAAACATTTGGCCAATAAACCTGCTAATATTGTAAAACACTGTAGTAAATCAGAGAAAACACAAAACAGAAATGTTAAGGAAAAGCAAAGAATTCAACAGAAAAGAGCTTCTGAAACTTCAGTGGAAAGGGCTGAACGTAAAGAGATCGATAGAATTAGGAAAAGGAGAAAACGCGAGATGTCTTTTGAAAGAAATCTACAAAATAAGCGGTCTCTTGAAGCCCGGAGAAGGAAGCATGAAGCCTCTCCTGTAAAAGAACGCAGGAATATACGGGAACGTGAAGCCCGGAGAAGAAAGAGAGAAGCCTTTTCTGTAAGAGAGCAAAGAAACAAAAGAGAATGTGTAGCCCAGAGAATAAAGCGAGAAGCCTCTCCTGTAAGAGAGCAAAGAAACAAAAGAGAACGTGTAGCCCAGAGAATAAAGCGAGAAGCCTCTCCTGTGAGAGAACAAAGAAACATAAGAGAAAGTATAGCCCAGAGAAAAAAGCGAGAAGCCTCTCCTGTGAGAGAACAAAGAAATAAAAGGGAACGTGTAGCCCAGAAAAAAAGCGAAAAGCCTCTCCTGTGAGAGAACAAAGAAACATAAGAGAAAGTGTAGCCCAGAGAAAAAAGCGAGAAGCCTCTCCGGTTAGAGAACAAAGAAACAAAAGAGAACGTGTAGCCCGAAAAATAAAACGAGAAGCCTCTTGTGTGAGAGAACAAAGAAACAAAAGAGAACGTGTAGCCCAGAAAATAAAGCGAGAAGCCTCTCCTGTGAGAGAACAAAGAAACAAAAGAGAACGTGTAGCCCAGAGAATAAAGCGAGAAGCCTCTCCTGTAAGAGAACAGAGAAACAAAAGAGAAAGTGTAGCCCAGAGAAAAAAGCGAGAAGCCTCTCCTGTGAGAGAACAAAGAAACAAAAGAGAACATGTAGCCCAGAAAATAAAGCGAGAAGCCTCTCCTGTTAGAGAACAAAGAAATAAAAGGGAACGTGTAGCCCAGAAAATAAAGCGAGAAGCCTCTCCGGTGAGAGAACAAAGAAACATAAGAGAACGTGTAGCCCAGAGAAAAAAGCGAGAAGCCTCTCCTGTTAGAGAACAAAGAAACAAAAGAGAACGTGTAGCCCAGAAAATAAAGCGAAAAGCCTCTCCTGTTAGAGAACAAAGAAACATAAGAGAAAGTATAGCCCAGAAAATAAAGCGAGAAGCCTCTCCTGTTAGAGAACAAAGAAACATAAGAGAACGTGTAGCCCAGAGGAAAAAGCGAGAAGCCTCTCATGTGAGAGAACAAAGAAACAAAAGAGAATGTGTAGCCCAGAAAATAAAGCGAGAAGCCTCTCCTGTTAGAGAACAAAGAAACAAAAGGGAACGTGAAACCAGAAGAAGAGAGCGCGCAGCCTCTCCAGTGAGAGAACAACGAAATGAGCGGGAACGTGAAGCCCAAAGAAGAAAGCGTGAAGCCTCTGCAGTGAGAGAACAAAGAAATGAGCGGGAACGTGAAGCCCAGAGAACAAAACGTCAATCATCAAAAGAAAGGACAGCAAGAAACAAGAGGCAAGTTGCCTCAAAAAAACACAAAAGTCATGACTTTGAACAAGCAATTGATAACTTTAAGAAAGACATTCAAGATGGACCAACATATATTTGTACAGTGTGTAACAGACTTCTTTATCAATCATCTGTGAAAAATTACAAATTAACTGATTATGAAGCACATCTGAACTGTAGAACAGTTAAAATATCTTATAACGGCATTGAATATATTTGTTCTTCATGCCACAAGGCTTTGAAAGCAAAAAAAGTACCTAATTTAGCTGTTGTTAATGGTCTAGAAGTAGATGAAATTCCTCATCAGATTGATGAATTGAACTCTCTTGAGGCTGTTTTCATATCAAGAAGGATTCCTTTCATGAAGATATTAGCTCTACCACGTGGCAAGCAGAAAGCAGTGCATGGATGTGTTGTCAATGTGCCAATTGAACCAGAACAATTAGTCTCAATTCTGCCTAGAGTTCCATTTTCAGAGACATTCATTACTGTAAGAGTTAAACGGAAATTGATGTACAGAGGTCACGTATTTTCTCAAACAATTAGGCCAGACAAAATAAGGACTGCTCTTCGAATTTTAAAGTATGATCTTCACAATCCACTCTATGAAGATGTCTTGCTAAATGAAAATTGGATACAGGAAAGCTGTGAACATGACCAAGACCTTTGGGATTCCTTAGTGACAAACCCAATTACTGAGGATATCTTTGAACACAATGGAAATGACAGTAGCACAGCTGATATATCTGCTGATGATCAGGAAAACCAAACAGAGCAGGACAATGAGATTGAAGATGAACGAACAAAACTAAGTGGCCTGCCATTTGACTCATGTATTCAGCCTAAAGATATTGTTGCAGAACAAAAACATATTTTAAATATTGCACCGGGAGAAGGAAAGAAACCACAAAGCTTCATTTCTGATAAACATGCAGAAGAGTTAAGCTTCCCTCAGCTTTTTCCAACAGGTAGATTTGGCTTTTCCTTTGATAGACCAAAAAAAATATCATTAAAAAAGTATTTTCAAACAAGAATTCTCAACTGTGATAGACGTTTTGCCAGAAACATTGACTACATTTTCTATGCCCAGTATAGGACAGAGGCAAAAGAAGTTAGTGACAGCATAAATATCAGCCTACGTAAAGGGAAAGAACAAAACGTCACTGCTAGAGAACTCAAAGATAAAGTAGCTGGTATTGTAAGAAATGATCTCGGGATACATTTCCTCCAAAAGATCCGTGGCTCCCCTGCGTATTTCAATAAGCTTTTTTACGACCTGCTTGGAATGATTAGGCAGTTAGGGCCTTGTACATGGTTTATCACATTATCAGCAGCTGATCTGAAATGGTCAGACACGATTAAAGTCATAGCTAAACAACAAGGGGTACAGCTAACTGATGATGATGTTTTGAGCTTATCTTGGGAAGAAAAATGCAAATATTTGCGTTCTGACCCAGTCACCGCTGCCAGGCATTTTGACAATAGAGTACAACTATTCTTCAAATATATCCTTATGAACAAACAACTGAATCCTCTCGGTGAAGTAACAGATTACAAATACAGGATAGAGTTTCAGCATCGTGGGTCACCACATGTTCATATGTTGGCCTGGGTGAACAATGCCCCCAATTTCGAGAACAATCAGGAACATGAAATAAGAGACTTCATTGACTACAAAGTGTCTTGCCAGCTTCCAGATGATGATAGTGAGATGTATGAATTGTTGCATTTAGTCCAGAGACACACTCATTCTGTAGCCTGTCGCAAGCATGGAAAATTGTGCAGATTTAACTTTCCCCGACCACCAGTAAATGAAACATTAGTGTTTAAACCCTTGGAAACACCACCAACAAAACATATGCAGAAGGTCTTCTCTGCTGCTCTGACATCCGTATATGAACAGCTTGATGATAATATAGACAAAAATACATCAATGGAAGAAGTTTTAAATAAAGCCAATGTTTCTGAACAGCTGTACATTAATGCCTTGCACTGGATTAAAACCAAAAGTGGACAACCAGCAATAATTTTAAAGAGAAAGCCATATGAAGCAAATGTAAACAATTACAACACAATTTTGATGAAGAGCTGGGAGGCAAATATTGATGTTCAGTTTGTCACCAATGTCTACTCCTGTGTAATGTACCTAGCTTCATACATATCTAAACCTGAAAAGACACTTGGAGATGTCCTCAAAGCAGTGAATACAAGTTCACAGCATCTTGGAACTAAACAAACTATGAAAAATGTAGCTCATAAATTTCTTACACACCGAGAAAAATAAGTGCCCAGGAAGCTGTTTACCGACTCCTATCTTTACCATTAACACGTGGTTCAAGAGAAGTTCTTTTTGTCCCTACTGATTTACCTGAAAATCGTACTCGGCTTTTTAAACCCATGGTCTTAATTGAGAATATGGATGATGATGAGCCTGATGTATACCAGAAAGGTCTGTTAGATAGATATTCGGCTAGGCCCAACTCATTAGATATCATTTGCTTAGCAGAATTTGTTGCAAATTACAGACGCTCATACCGACGTTCCCAGAAAATAAATGAAGAAGAGGATGACTCTGTTGAAATACAGGAAGACCAAATTAATGTAGCTATCACTATTAAATTGAAAGATGGTCTTGGGAAAATGAACAAGAGAAGTACACCAGCAATCATCAGATATCACCAGTGGTCCGTTAAGAAACACCCTGAGAGCTATTTTCATTCACAGTTGATGCTATACTTTCCGTGGAGAAATGAAATAGAAGATCTGCTACTGGGTTCATATAGAGAAAGCTACGAATTAAAGTATGATGCTATCCAACAAAATAGACAAAACTATGAACATCACACTGAGGAACTAGAAGAGGTGTTACACGACATTGAAGAAAATGGAATTACAGATGATAACTGGGTGACTATTGCTCCACAGACTGAACAAGCAAGGAGTGAGGAAGAAATTGAAGGCCTTCAAGTAGAGAGGAATATACATAGTACATATGATACTGAAACTGTAAATACTGCTACAGCGGATGCTGGTTTAGTACCGTATGAATATATTCTATCAACTGAAGATGTTACCAATGATGAATGGATTAACATGATCATGTCCTTAAACAGCAAACAATATCAACTGCATCAATACATCGTACATTGGGCAACAGCAATGGCACTTTCTCACACTGGCAGAAAAACACAACCTTTTCAAATTTTCCTAACAGGCGGGGCAGGTGTGGGTAAGAGTTTCCTTGTACGAACTATTGTACAGACTGTTAAACGTTTATTTTCAAGAAACAACCAAGTTAACGATGGTAATGTATTGGTTTGTGCCCCAACAGGAGCAGCTGCCTATAATATAGCTGGTCATACCTGTCATTCAGCCTTTCATCTACCAATCCATAAAAGCAAACTTGATGACTACATACCTCTCTCATCAGAAAAGTTAGCAGCTATGAAAGAAGCAATAGGTGACACTAAACTGATTGTAATTGATGAAGTATCAATGTTAAGTGCTGACATGCTGCTGACAATTCACAGAAGGCTTTGTGATGTTATGGGCAACAGTGAACCCTTTGGTAGTGTCTCAATTCTTGCAGTCGGAGATCTTATGCAACTTCCTGCTGTAGCACAAAAACCAGTTTACTTTCCACCATCTGATGAAATTGCAGCAATATATGGCTCTCTGTGGACATCTCTCTTCAAGATTGTGGAGTTGACTGAAATTCAGCGTCAAAAAGGAGACACAAAGTTTGCAGATTTACTGAACAGACTACGAATTGGTGAACAAACTGATGACGACATACATCTTCTCAAAACTCGCCAAGTTTATAAGTCTTCTGATGACTATCCATTTAATAGTATCCACATGTTCACCTATAACAGACTTAAGAACCAACACAATGATGAGATGTTAAGAAAATTAAAAAGTAAACACTTCTGTTTCACAGCTGTTGATTCTAAAAAAGATGAACAGACACAAAGGATTGAAAAGTCTGAATTTCAGAAAGACGCTGGTGGCCTCCAAACAAAATTAGAAATTGCCATTGGAGCTCGTGTCGTTCTAACAAAGAATATAGATATTTCAGATGGCCTAGTGAATTCAGCATCTGGTGTGGTCACAGGATTTATACCTAACTACACAGGTAATGAAGATGCTGATTCATTTAAACCCAAGTACATTCTTGTCAAATTTGATGATGGCAGAGTTGGTAAAAAATGTAGAACTGCTTCCAGAGGAATACTGCATGACCAAATATCTACACCTATTTCAACTGTAGAAACACCCGTCTACTTAAGTAAGAGGTCATCGAAAGTCACATCAAAGCGAGTTCAATTTCCTCTCTGTCTTGCTTGGGGTGTAACTATACATAAAGAACAGGGAAAAACTGAAGATTCTGTTGTTGTCTCCTGTTCCGGAAATTTCTTTCACGGACAGTTTTACACTGCCATCAGTAGGACAAAAAACATGGCTGGATTACACTTCATAGATGAGGTATCGGTTACAAAGATCAAAGTCAACAAAATGTCACTTAATGAAATGAATCGCATGAAAAAAGAATCTCCGTTTTTGCCATATGTACCAGTCTCTACAACCAAAAGTTCACATGTTTATTTAAAACTCCAAAGCTTCAACATCAATTCTCTAAAACCTCATACTTCCTGTTTTTTGAAAGAAAATGACATCAACAACCTACAAATACTTTGCTTCCAGGAAACTTGGTTAATATCACATGACATCGTACCTCAATTCCACAACTTCAGTTCTATTAGATTAGATAGCAATTCCAGCTCTTCAGGACATAGGAATGGTGGCCTACTTATGTATATTCGCCAAGACCTACGAGTGCTTAAGCAATACATATACCAAGATCTTGCTATAGAATACCAAATGGTTTTACTTTGCCATGTAACAGATCACAATATGAGATCAATTGTTTTGTCAGTATACAACAATCCAAGATCTTCCCTACGTGCATTCTTGCCAGATTTGGAAAAGCTTATGCAAAGAATACCACAAAACATTCCTACATTTATTGTAGGTGACTTCAACATAGATCTAGCAAAAGCCAACCGTGGTACCAAAGACTTCATATTTTTAACTCAATATTACGGTTTTCATCAGTTGGTGAACAAATCTACACATCGTAAAGGTGGAATTCTTGATCTCCTGTTTGTAAACAAAGATTTAGTTGACAGTGTATTGGATGTAATCCCAACATACTACAGTGATCATCACATAGTTTCACTGGCAGTTCCTTTTAGAACTGTATTACAAAAACTGCCTTAAACCCACAGAAAAGTACACAGTCCAATTGCTATGCCAATACAGAGCAGACAGAGTGTGAAAAGTGTGAATCCCGTCTGTCCACCCGCTCATGACTGCCTATTAACACTTTGACAAACATAACATGTAATCCCTGTAAGTTTCACATGCTCTTGCAGTAAGTAATGACTTAAATGTCTGAACTAATTGCACAAACAAGTATAATCCAGTAAAGGATTAAAAATATCACTCAATATAGAAAAATGTGTCAAAGACGGAAAAGGCTGGGTGGCATGTGTATACCAAATATCATGAGGCTGTGATGTTAAGAAAATTTTCAACCATTGAACATTGAAATTGAAAATTTAACTAAGTTGGTAAACAGAAAGTGGATAATTGACAGATCTGAAACTGAATTCCATGGTATGGGACCACATATTAATGCTGTATAGCAAATATCAAGAGACTGTGATAAGTAGTTGCTGAGAAAACTGTTACGAAAATTTCCTACCATTGACCATTATGTCAAAAATATAACGAAGTCGGTAAACAGGAAGTGGATGAGCGACAGACCTGAAATCAATCCAACAGTATGAGACGTGTTAGTGCTGTATAACAAATATAGAGAGACTTTGATAACTAGTCGCTGAGAAAACTGGAAGTGGATGAGTGACAGACCAGAAATCAAATCCCATGGTATGGGACCACGTGTTAATGCTGTATACCAAATATAAAGAGACTTTGATGACTAGTTGCTGAGAAAACTGTTACGAAAATTTCCTACCATTGACCATTATGTCGAAAATTTAACTAAGTCTGTAAACAGGAAGTATATGAGCGACAAACCTGAAATCAATTCCACTGATATGGGACCACA
>ENA-OREC01000982-OREC01000982.1-marine-metagenome-genome-assembly--contig:-NODE-982-length-13257-cov-13.489150_pt1 | contig 13257 bp, 4 predicted proteins | sample MGYA00248626_ERZ508543 | MGnify/ENA primary metagenome ERZ508543 (study PRJEB26211, sample SAMN05518279) | marine metagenome | isolation source: Puget Sound, Washington, USA | host: Bankia setacea... | reverse complement strand
TAGTTTTATAACTGTAAAGGGTGGAATTTCGTTGGTATGTTAATGTGTTTGTGTAAATTTGACACTTACGCCATTTTCCGCAACTTTGAGTATTTCGATTTTATTATTCAACAATATAATTAATCTGATTCAAACATGTACAAATATCGGCATCATTTTGAACGTGGATGTACCTTATTTCGTGATGGGGGCCTGTCATGAAATTAACGAAACTTAAACACATCAAACTGAATTATACGCAGGTTTATGTAGTATAAACCCAATCTCGGAGATATTTACAATATTTAGATATGTATTACCAGTTGCATGCAATGATTGACTACAAATGTGTCCAAATAGACCGTTATTCATTCTTATACACGCCTTAAGAATGCTTGGGATACGACTAGTACGCAATACAAACTAAGCATTTTCATCCGTGTTCGACAAAGCAAACTATTGTATTGTTGGCTTACTTATTAAATCAACGCACTACTCTTTATGAAATGTTTTATGCAATCAACAGGTCCCTGCTCAACGCATACATCACTTCAGCTTCGTAATCCAATCATAGTGTGTGAACTAGTGATTTGGTTTCCATACCTGGGCTAAATAGTGTTGTTGATTTTTAAATCCTAAAAAAAATCGGTTTAGATAATTAGATATTTTATTACGTAAACGGTTACAGTTTCTTGTAATCAAACATATAACAATAAAGGTGCAACAAGACGGCATTTAGACTGGGTTCACTGTTTGTGTGCTGCCTTGTTAGTGCACTGTCTATGGCTGTACATTGTAATTACCTTCACGTAGCAATCACCTCATGAGAAAGAGCTCATTAGTGTACCATGAGCTAACCATTTCTTTATATAGATAATTTGAAGTCTTCAAACGATTATAAATATCTAAAGTCATGCTATAGATTTAGCTAACCTACATGTTCGTGTCGGATTACTCTGATTTTTATTTTATTTTGAAATTTAAACTGAGATTTACAAGAGTTTGATTTTGGACTACATCAACCCAATGTTCAACGCAAGAACAAATACTAACCTAAAACATACACAAACTATTGAGGTCAACATTTTAGTCAGTTAGAAAACTAGGTCGACATTCCTCTGTTCGAGTTGCACCGTGATAGCATAGAGGTAAAATGTCTAGCCACGTACATTTATCAGCAGTTTTTTCATAGTCGCATTACTATAGTTTTTAAAATGCAATTACCATTAGTAATCAGGACATGGTACAAAGTCAGGTTAAATGACCTAAGTTGGCAGGAGGTCAAAGGACAACAATGTAGCATTTCAGCGGGCTATGTTGTTTGAGGCGTTATAAATTAGACAAATACAAGTTAACATCTCTCACGTGTATTTGTGGTATACGTGCAATCTCCAACGCAATGATCTCCCCTGACAAGTAGAATAGATTGATAGAGATTGCAAGGAACGATAACTCAACTCTGTATTGGAGATTGGTTCCTCTCCCGTATACATGAAGTAGCAATAAGTTCCGAGAAACGCATCAGCTGGAGTAAGTATTGTCTTAGGATTGACAAAATAGAGTGTAAATGAACGAGAATTTACTGTATGACTTTGTTTTATTTTGTTTGAGGCTTTAATGGAACATTGACCAGTCAACTGAGTGACCTCTTGAAATAAAGGCCTTCGTTTTCTTCTTCGTCATCATCATCATCTTCACCTTCTTCTTCTTTTTCTTCATCATCTTCTTAATCTTCTTCATCTTATAATTATTATTGTCAAGATTCCACAAGAAAGCATTACAAATGTGACGAGAAAGGCAGACAGTCGTGATTTATATACAAAGTCAATTGTTATGTCTAATGCCAACTGGTGTTATAAATACGCATTTAAATATGATAAACGAAACACATACAGGTATCTGATTTAATCACGGATACAATATAACGGCTTTTTCAATTATTAGCCACGTAGCTATATATTACACAAGATAAATATATCGCACTGCATAGTAGAAAGATTGGATAAGACCGATATAAGTACATGTAGATCCAAAAATACTTCGACAAGCTCTATATTCACTGTACTAATTATGGGGTTTTTCACCAAATCAAAAGCAAGCAAGTGAATTGTTCATATATTTATAGTGACATGTTCATTTTACATTATAGACATCACATGTATCTATCTTCTCAAGACACGAATGAAAAAAAAGCACCCAGCCCAATGGACCTATATGCCATCTAGTAAAAAATAAAAACAGGATATAAACAGACAGACCTGTATAAAACCACACACCGGCAATGTATGGAGAAAATGTAGATTGGCATGTGTTGATTTAAAACAATGCATACAGTGCTTATTTATATACAGTGGTGAGCTATTATGTGTCATGGATAATAAAACAATGTAATAACGAGCATGTGAAATATATAAACACATATAACCATAGCTTAATTAACTAGACGACATGGCTGCTCACTGTTAGTTTATTCTAAACAAGCTCTTTGTGTACAGATTGCTGTTTTATTACGCTGAACTATTTCTATGCAATATGAGACTGTAGTAGGACTATATATCGACATAGATTGTAAGCAACTGGCAAAACCTCAACACAAGTGTTTCAGTTATTCGCTGTTTACATATATATTACATTTACAGGTTACATATCACATGCGGGGACGGGTAATTTGTCACATGTATGTCAGTTCCCCAGCTGATATACATGACATACCCTTTAAACAAACATCCAATAACAAAACCCCTAGTTGTTCTTGATATTGAGCTTGTCATATTTTGAGATTTCAGAAAAACCCCCAGAGTATAACATGATAGGACAAGAAGGGCCTGCGTACATAATGTTTCTTTAGGCAGATGGCTTATACATCAACACCAGTGACCTTGAGTCCACCATGATCATTTGTCACTTCAGACCACACATGCTGGAAAAATGAGCACGTGTCTATTCTACTGAAATGTTCGCCTTAAAATTGGTAGCTACTAGCTAGTCAACTTCAAATGAACATATACATGTACGTAACAATCGTTCGAAAAAAAATCGAACCTCTTTTTCAAACTAAAAACATATCGCAATGTTGAAAAAAATCATTACGTTAATCGTTACTCACTTAAACTCATGTCAACTTGTTACGTCTGTAAGATTATCAAAATCGATAAAAACAAGATTTTCGTCTTCACATTGGTGATCTTAATTTAAGTAAACCAACAGGTTCGCTATGCCAACCATTTTCATTTTTTTTACATTGTCACATTTTCAATTTTGTTGGGTTTCATATAATATCACTTGCGCATGCTATGTACATACGTTTTGTTTCCAATGATGAGCTGTACTTTTATATATGCTTAAGTTGAAATAATGCCATGTTCTGTTCTGTTCTGTGATGTGCTGTGCTGTGATGCGCTGTTCTGTTCTTAAACCCTTTACCATTTCTGTGTATGTTTCCAGGTTGCTGCTGATTTCCCGCGCTTTGTTTTAGTAGAGCAGGATACAGTGTGCGTCTCGCCAGGCAGTACAGTTTGCCAGATTGTCGTAAAAGGCACCGTTTTGGAACTAGACAGGCTCACACAAGACTCCAAATCTGTGAGAGGATTTCGGGAGAGTTTCCTCATATGCAAAGACAAAAGCAAATCAAGAGAGCTGGCTTTTCGCTTAATGTCAACGTGTAAATTGTCTAAACTTTCCGACATTTCTAGTTATAGTGTGAAAGAATTGATCGAACGTTTACCTCTACCTCAAACTGTCGAATTTCTTGTATCCAATCCATATGACGTCGTATCCGCCTCCGATGTTGAAGCAGCCGATCTGTTGACGATACTCAGTGGCCCGTTAGAACTTCTAAGTCTTAAAATTCAGGAATATTTAGTTGGTCACGTGATAGGTGCAGAGACGGTCGTCGGATTTCCCTGGCGCGAAGAAGTCCTCGAGCAAGTTTTAGTTAATATACCAGTGTCCCCGAAAACTGGTTCTATTCGTGACGTATACAATGACGCATTCGATAGTGTGGCATACGAAGAGGTCTTTGACAAGTTGTACCTGCTATATGCTGACCAGTCCTCTGCCGTGGTGCTAAATAATGACTGCAGTGCCCCCGTATCTCAATACGATATGATGGAAGAGTCGGACCCTCCTCCTGTTCCTCATAGAAAACCAGGTTTACAAGTTTTATACAAACGACATATTTAAAGGGATATACGTATTCATTTCACAGTATGTACCTCATGACTTGACGATACATATATACGGTAATCAATTAGAAGAACACGAGTATCTGAATGACATTAACGCAGATGGATAACGCATGAGTTGGATCTAAAACAAGCTAGTGAAGTTTAACTAATTTGCAGTTTATGAAAAAAAGCCTTATTTAAGTTAAGGTATGGTACTTTACACACATTCTATTGGATTACTGTTAGAATAAAAAGCACGCGTTCAAATCCTAATTGCACACTCGTGTAACGTAACATGGTACCTGCATCGACGTCAATGAACATGCCTACAATAGATCCTCCTTAATACAATTGATGTTTCCATTTCAGGTCTTTCTCGGAACCTCACATTTTCAGGGGCGCACGATAACGATGTTAGTCGCCATGGTAACGGACGCATCCAACGTAAAAGGTTTTCTTCCACAAGTGATGTTGAAAGTAAATTAAACTATATTATCTTCTATTAACTACTAAAGGCAAACTGTTGACGAAGTGATGATTTGTAATTATGTTCATATGTGTTCTTCATACATGTTACATGCAAAAGCAAAATGAGGTTTATCGTTACACGTCATGAAATTGTTAGCGTCTTACTTGTAAAGTCTTCTGAACCTTTCCCACTAGTGTTATTCTTTCTTGTGCTGCTATTTCAGAGAAGAGAGCAAACCAGAAGCTCCAGCGACAAGAGGTAAGTGTTATTTAATTACAACATTTAGCCTAAAACGGCCGGGATGCACATTCTATGTGCGCATTTCAAGACTATTAATGGTCTCTGTAACAAGCCAACAGCGATGACAAGAAGGGAGACAAAATACCGGCACTTTACACACATATAAAGCCATTAGTTAATTTTCAAAGTTATAGCATGTATTTCAATAATTTGAACTTTAATTTCCTGCCCTACGGTTACAATCATGTCATATGTTGCAATAAGGAAGAATATCTTTTTGTATTGTTCTATAAACCTTAATTGCATATAATTCAATTTTAATTTCCGCGTTTTATATAAACAATCGACGTTTAGAGAGTTAACATATTTTACAATGTTTTAGTCACCATCTATTTTCAGTTTCAGACACGATCTTTGAGGAAATACCTCAACCAGTTTAGCAGAAAAGTAAAAACAACAGCTTCACAATTCCTCCTAGGTCTGGATGGCCCTCAAATAAGTCATTCAACAACAAATCACAATATGGCGGCGCATCAAACGAGCGCTGTCACGCGAAGTAATCCGAATCTACCGGAAATGAACGAAGCAGATCAAGTGACTAATGGCGACGTCACTGGATTCGTATGCTATATTCAAATGGAAGCCGCGACGCATGATGATAGACCTTCGAGTGATTCCATTTTATCCGGACCTAGATTCCGACAAACAATGGCATCGGCCGATTCTTATTATGATCATGAACATCCTCTGAGACCCGAACATCTGAGCACCAGGACAGAGTGTTTTCAAAATGCTTCGAACAATATTCGCGAAGGCTGTCGGAGTATGAGTGAATACGTGTATGGAAAGATTGCAGAGGACGATGAATATGTTTGTAGTAGCGTCTCAAAGATGCGTTCATATTCGGATACGTGTACACCTGAAGGTACAAGCCAATCCTGCGATAGTAAATGTCCTAGAGTGCAAGGATTGGGCGATGATGACGTATACAGCGATGTGAACAATATCTACAAAGAGAACACACCAGTTGACTACGAAAGCACACAACTCAACATGCGAGGTAACGCAAGCATGGCCAATGACTCTACAAACATACACGACCTTGAAACTGTGAATATAACACAGCCAGCTTCACATGCTGATCAGAACATCAAATATAACATTGCAGTGCACAGCGATGAAACAGCGAATGCATTGACAGATCATTCAGACTTCATGAACAGAAGGGTTGATATGTTTGATAAAGATTGGCTGAGGTCTCTAGCTGGAAGAGAATCTACCCATTGTGTCTACTCAACGCTCATCCACAGTGACCAACTATCATCCTTTGAAAGTGATATATCAGACTTGTTGCTAAGGAAAAGCAACTGTGTACCTAGCAAGTGTCCAAACGGGAACAATGAAAAATCAACCAATAACCATGAGATTTCAAGCAAGAACCGCGAGCTTGCAAACGAGTGTCAAAGTAACAACAACGTATCGACCAATGCTCTCGGCATCGACTTTGAACCTAGCGATGGTCTCAGTATAAGCGCTGACGATGTGATCTATGCTACTGTACGTAGACCCAAAAGTAGATTTTATAAAGGTCGATGTTGTGAAATCTGTAGATCAGTGATTGAACAAAACAACACACAGGTGTAACTTATATGGCCAGAGCGAGCAATACAACACACATATGTAACTTATATGGCCAGAGCGAGCAATACAACACACAGATGTAACTTATATGGCCAGAGCGAGCAATACAACACACATGTGTAACTTATATGGCCAGTGATCTCTAGTCGTCATGACAAGGGGTGCATGAATGGGGTGCTGTATCATACTTTGATATGGTGTAGACATTGAACTGAAAATTGACCCTGTCCTTCACCGCTCTCCCTTTCGGGTATCTATGATTTACACATTTATATATACATTTACACCCTGATATATGGTATTCACAGTACAACACTGTTTTAAAGTGGACAATTGTTGCTCGTGATTGTATTTACTGCTTAACATGGACTTTACACGTGTTATGTAAACTAGGCACTTTTTGTTTGATTGAAATGTCTGGTTGTAAAATATGTAAGACCTTAGACCAGGGCGTTATGGCTTTAACGTTGCTTTAATGTATGATTTAATAAAAAAAACTTTGATATTGTTAACGAATGTTGCAGAGTTATTGTCAAATACATGACGAATCTGGCTGTGTATGCAAGTTGTTTGCGATTGAATATGTTAAAAATGAATGCTTGATGAAGAAGGTTGAACGAAACCTTGGTTACCATGCACAATCAGAACCACTAAAACACAAGAAATATTTATCAACAATCTTCGTCACATCACTGCATGTCAACGTGTTTAATAAAACATACATTAGTCACTGACGTAGCTAGGCAATCGGAAAGTTGTAGGCCCGTTGGGTGACGGGGACCCGGGTGAAAAATGATAAGAAGGTGCAAAATGACGCATTTTACAGCATTTCAGGAGCCATAGGATCACCTTGTTAAGTTTTACCTAAGTTTATTAACATTGTTTTTGTCCCAATCATGGTGTATGTTTTGACTAAGAATAAACACGATCAAAGTGAGCGAACTTTCAAAAATAAGGCATACACATGACTATCATTATGAGTTAAGGACAACACCACGTTCTGACTTGTTTAAAACAATAATCTTACAACCAATCACAATTACCAAATGATCAAAACATAATGTATAGCTACCAGGGGTAATGTGTCTAACGCATGTAATTTGACGATATTTGAAACGATTTGGAACTCACAGAACAATTTGAAAACAATGTCTCTAAAGTATGCATTCTGACGGTATGTGAAACGATTTGGAACTGCAGAAATCTTTTTCAAAACAATACCTCTAACGCATGCATTTGGACGGTATTAGTTTATAACACCCTCACATGTTATATACACTGATGTGTTTTACCTTTCTAAGTGTCTTTACAATTATATAAATAGGACTACATGTATTATACATGGCATGTAAGTATAACAATAATCCGTTTTCCAATCAATGATATCAAGATATTTCGTATTTACTCCATACTGTTATGCAAGAACGTGTAACTGTATTGTGAAATGCATACATGTTGTTCAATGAACAAGCATCCTAGCTATATATGCTATCTATAAGCACACTTGTTTTTGAAAACAGCTACGCTGTAGTTATGTGTGGGTTTGTAATAAATGAACAAACTGTCAAACAAGATCACTAATAGACCTTATGTTTATAAGCTAAATGTGAAAAGAAATTAGAGTGTAAATACGGGTACCATTTATTTGTATCTCTTGTATGTACCTTTCTGATGTGGTTTTGTGTTTGTACAGCTACATATTAAAGAGTATACATCTACCTAAGTGTTTTGTGTAATTCATTCCACATTTCTATCAATACGTACATTTCAATATTGACATTTCAAATGAAGAGATTCGCTTCAAAGTGAATGAAGATTGCCAATGTGTTTATTTACATATATGGTAACGTACACAGATAATGGAAACAAGTTCTTGGTGTTATCATGCATAGACAATTCTCTATTCTCAAAATTTTAGTTTGTAAGAGTTTGCTCCCTTGTTTATAGGTACATGTACATCTATAATGTATATAAAGTAAAATGGTCTAAATTTCAAGGATAAGATATGTTCATGTTAACATAATATTAGATTTTCCTATAACATATAAAAATGCTTCAGTGCTTTGTCAATCAGAATGCGCATGTCTACATCAAACAGTAAACATGGTTGTTTTTTATTTTAAATAATAATAAAAATGTCTTACCAAAAGGCAGAGCATTCATGCAAATGTACAAAGTTGTCCCTTAAACGAAAAGAGGAATTGCGTTGAAATGAAATTTACTGATGGACTATATACACACCAAGTAAATACTTAACTTTCTCTATTTAAAAGAATACAACCGTAAACTTAGATATGTATAAACTTATTCATATGGTATTGCACTTTGGCAAAATGCTTCTAGCTAACAACTGCAATACGTTTACAATGCTCAAAAACATGGTGCAGGAATGGTTTAAGAGAAATCCTGTGACCATCCATCCCAACCACTTTTTAATACACTATAGACCTTACCTTTAAACCCCAGTAAATGGCACCTGTAACATGATGTAAGTTTAAAAGACGACACAAGAGCTTGAAATATAGCTGTGACCTTTTTCAATGTAAAATAGGGAAGGTTGTAAAATTTGTGGATGAAATGTTGTTTGTATGTTTGTGGTATGTATTTGATGTGTTAATGGTTATGTCATAGATTTGCTTGTGTCCTCTTATGAATTTCAGTGCAATAGTAGTTCAAATAGACATGCAGAGCCTACCGAGTATTTTTAGTGTGATTCTGTCATTATATAACTCATTTTTAGCATGTTCACAAGCTCAACCATCACAATTTTGACTATTTCAAGGGCCATAACTCAGACATGCAAGGGCAGATCTGGCTTTTACAAGAACGGAATCAAGCTCTTGGGCTACCTGACTACTTGGTGAACATGGGATATTAAATGAAGACTGTCGTATCCATGCCAATGTGGTAAACATGAGACGATAAATTTCATAATGCTCACAAGTGACAGATTGTACCACAAAGCTATTGTAATTTATTTTACTGTTCTAAGGGCCATTATCCAGTCAAGAGTCGTAACTGTCAGATAACAAATGAAGACTATTGTGTTTACAAGCTCAAATATTGAATTTTGATTATATCAAGGGCCATAACCCAGTCATGCACAGGTGGATTTGGTCGGTTTATAAAAGAAACCGAGCTCTCATGTATATCTAACATAAGTACTGTAAACATTGGATACTAAATGAAAACTTTATCTAGTTAACAAATAACTGTTTATGAACGCACAGATTAATGATGACCAGTAAAGCGTGTTTCCACTACTGTAGATCACAGTGACACAAATTCATGTACCGGTGACCTGAATATCCCTTCGAATAGAAAATTACAACAGTGAAAACAAACTCTTTAACCATACTATATTTATTCTCTGCTGCATAAAAATAAATATAATATAGTAATACAACTGTATAGTTTTTACCATTTAATCCATTATATCAACAGGAGGATAGTTCAGCACTAAATGATAACAAAGCATGCCTTCATTTTTTTCACTTTAATCGATTCAAACTAAGACTTTTAATAGCATTTTCCACAAAACTATGTTTAGCTAAACACAGAGTTTTCCTTTTTAGTTCAAAACAAATAGGTCACATTTAATTGTCAATAAAAGCAACACTTATTTAGTATGAAGATCTCGGAGATCTCTCAATTCATTGTAACGATTCAACGCTTCCATAGCAACGTAGATTTCTGGCATGCGACAATGGCCCTGTTGTTGGGTTCTGTCATAAGTCTTCAGGAAGAATTTGTCGTTGGCGAAATAGTGCATGGTCATACACACTAAACCAAACATCAGTCCACGTTTAAAGGTCAGCACTGGGTCGAGTTCTAAAATATAGGAAATGATGATGCATTATTAGAACAGTCTCCCTTTTGGGTAGGAATTTTTATTATTTTTGGTAAAGAAAACTACTATGTTTACTGTTTGATGTAGACATGTGCGTTTTGATTGACAAAGCACTGAAGGATTTTAATATGCTATAGGAAAGTCTAATATTACATTAACATGGACATACATTATTGACCTTGACATTTAAAGAAAACACAATTTGAAACTTTTTACTATATACAAATTCAAATACCTACCAACAAGGGAGCAAACTCTTAAAAACTTATTTTTTCGAAAATAGGAAATGTAACTATACAGATTTATTTGTAAATTCCTGTGTATTATCCAAAATGTCACTATGAACGGGACCTTTAACTTGTTATTCTGTTATCAATTGGACAAGCTTTGGTTTTTGGTTTACAGATGGATGATGAACTGACAGACATGTGCATAACAAAAAACAGCTGCTTCTTTGAAGGGGGATATAAAATGTTCAGCAACCGATTACATTTGACAAAGGGTAATAACTAAAAACATTTTATCATAAATATTTAATACAAAGTTAAACAGACTGTAACCTACTAGTTTGCCTGTAAAGTGTTATACTCTAGACAAAACATTTCTGCCTATTGTGAATTGGGCATACTGTGCTAATACATGGATCTACATGTATAAAGTGTTTACTTACTGTGCAATGTGAATGGGGCACTTAGAGAAAAGCCAAGTATAAAGTGGTTGCTGCTTAAATCTCCACCTCTCACATCTTTAAGAATCTCCACACCCTGCATGTAAGCCAATCCAGCACATACTACAATAGAAAAAGGGTTGTCAGTCAAATCATACAAGGATACCCCTGTCCTGCACTACCAATTATCTCCCTTGAACTATTTCGATCTGGGATTATCCTCCTTCATGCACATCCTTAGGTCATTATTGGTTCATTGGTTAAGGGGGAGTTGCACTGACAAGACATTTGGAAGGACAGACATGGTGATACCTATATCAGCCAAATAAAAACTTTATTTGCGGGGTGTATAATGAAACAGTTAAAAACCAAGGTAACCTTAAATGAGTACACATTTTTTACAAGAAACATTTAATTTTTAAGAACATAAATGCTAGTGAGTATGGATCTTGGTTGACTTAGGAATGATTTCTATACACAGACAATTTGAGATATCTGAAACTGATCAGTCTGAACAATACAATTCAAAACAATATAAAGATAAAAACTGGCAGCCTGCCTACCTCCCGCAACACCCCATCCTGCTGTTACTCCTAATGTTTGGTATTTGCTGGCAAGGCATTGCTCCAATGATCGTCTTGTGATCAGTTGAATGATTCCATAGGCACATCCTGAAACACAAGCAGAATGATACTATACAACTGAAGTGAAAATGAGCATTAAGTTGATATTTTATCTGTTTCTAAAGACCACATACTAAAACAGTCAGATAGAGAAAACATGAAATCATCAAAGATGGTTACATGATGGCCAAATTTCAAATGTTACAATATTAACAAAAAGATGGTCCATCACCAATACATACGGGAGGCGATACTTTTCCCTGGTCTCTCTCCGTTATTACCTGGTCTCATCCGGTCTCCTAATTCCAGGTTCATATGTACTTAATAGCTCTAGGGAATTCAATCAATGAGTAATAAATGCAAGAAAAAGCATTAAATTAACTTAATTGTATTTATTGATCAGCCGAACACCAACATCCTACGGATACCGCTACAATAGTGTGCAATAGAAATGTTGCAGGCAGGGACCGGGTGAGACCGAGGTTTTATTGAAGAACACAGGGCCTGAAGTCATGATCTTGTTAAAGGAGTGACCTAAACTTTCAAAAACAGGAACAATCTTGCTGTGCAGTTTTTTTTTAATAATTTGCAGTTTCAAGCCCAACCAAAAAGCTTTTTAATATTCATTTAAGAAATTACTTTGGCGCTGATGGAGTATCTATTTGGCTGTTACTCTATTTAAATACGGGAAACTAAATTGAATGGAATGTTAATGAGATATCCTGCGGAAGGGTAATTTCGACCGAGGGTAATTTCCGACGGTATCCGATTGCACCATTTCCGCTTTTCGTTTGCGCACGCTCCGCCTTTATCACGTGATGTTTGTTCACACATCTATGCTTATTACCTTCCACAATTTTTTTGGCAAAAATGGAGATACGTAAGGTAAGAAAATAAACCAATACCACACACATATACATTTTGTCATACTTTACCTAAGCCCAAAATGTCCCCTTTTAATTCCCCTAATTTAACACAAAATTACAATTCAAAATATGTTGAAATTTCGTCTGGTAAAACATTCAGGTCAAACCAATGACGTCACTTGATGTTTGTGAAATGAAAGTATACCGCTCATGAAAAAATAGGTGTCAAAGTCGATCGATTTCTTAAAATTGTGTGGAAGATTTCAAATTTAAATAAATCAAGACGTCTAATTTACAAAATACGGAACCTTCTTCCCAGTGGTTTTAAACTATATGACATTTGGGTTGAATGTTTAGTAAACAAGTTGTCACAGATCCCGGATGTGAATAGTGGGTTCATACGTCATAGTGTAGCCCAAATAAGGTAAGAGAAATAGTGACCCATTTCGGTACACATTTGTTTAAAAGGATAACTCCAATGTATGGACCATGTTGCTAAAATGGGTTAGAAACCATAACAGACTTTGTTTTTAAGTGTTCAAATTGTCACAAATTGATGATAAATCATAGACTATCATATAAACTAGCTTTACACATAATTTAAGTTTTGCAGTGTAGTTTTATAGCTGTTGACCTTTGACAACCGCCTCCTCGATAGCCTAGTGGTAGAGTGCTGGCATCGAGTGCGGGAGGTCCTGGTTCAATCCCCAGTCAAGGACCGCATCATACCAAAGACGTTATAAAAATGGTACCAGT
>ENA-OREC01000981-OREC01000981.1-marine-metagenome-genome-assembly--contig:-NODE-981-length-13259-cov-12.978000_pt1 | contig 13259 bp, 4 predicted proteins | sample MGYA00248626_ERZ508543 | MGnify/ENA primary metagenome ERZ508543 (study PRJEB26211, sample SAMN05518279) | marine metagenome | isolation source: Puget Sound, Washington, USA | host: Bankia setacea... | reverse complement strand
GGGGGGGGGGGGGGGGGTCGGTATTAATGTGGGTTGTGATGAGAGTTGAACAACAGCGACAACCAGGCTTCTCTATGTCCTAATGTGATAATGAATATGCCAACACAATAAAGATTCCAAAAATATGTTTTATTTAAGAGTGATAAGGTCAATTGCTGACACATATCTTTACTTCACAAGTATACTGTAGGTACATTGCAAAAAACACTAGACTTGTCCACCGGACACAAATGTGAAATGACTGGGAATTGTGAAATAAAAGTATTTCAATAAGAGTCTTCTGTAAGTCTGTAGGCATGTTCATTATGTATTTGTCTATCCACACTAACAAAAATCTCTTTTTGCTTAAAATGTGTTACTTAAAAGAACGAGACCTTTTATAATTATGTCAAGTTAGTTTTGATGTCAGTATGTGTCATTTTGATCATTAATTGGCCTCCATTCATGTACCTTCGACTTCTAGGGTGGGCTTAAATTTCTTGCTCTGTAATAATATGTACAAAAATCATTCAAAACGATTACAACATTTTGAACAATTACCAGTTACAATAACTTTACAAAGGCGTTTCCATCTCAAGTACATGTATCAGTCTTTGGAAGTTGTCTTTACCGACGTAATAGTAATAAACATCGTGGTCGGAAAGCAAATATGAAATTAGTTAATCCCATATTTCAAGAGTTTCAAACTTTGTGGACGGGATTAAAATTATACGCGTACTTGAGAAAATAGTTTTTGTAAACAAAACGGTACTTTGAACCTGGGAAGTTAAGACTTTGGGACAGGAAATGAGTTCAGCTGCTTTGCTCACGGATAGTCTCAACATCGTATTATTGCTATATATCCGCCTTTAACTTATAATACTTCAATACTCGTATGGTATGAATAGTCTACCCGAAAATAAAGTTCTAGTAAGTGCATCATTATTCGTTCAATACTCCATGTGTTGGTACATATAAACACAGGTCTTACGTTGTGGATGAAACTGGGCCCTGATGAAAAGAAAATCATTTCGATTGGTTTTGAAGCCATTGAAAGTGGTTGGATTATTGCACTTATGCGTAGCAGCTATGCTACTATATATTGTTTAAACATAAGGATGCCCACAGTTGACACGATGCAAGAAGGGTGGCCCAAAAAGAATCCGAGTCGTCATAAACATGACTTTTCGACAACTGGTATTGTGCATTTATACATTCGTTTCCATGCAGATTAATCACATTTCTAAATAGGTAAACAACACACGTTTTAATTAGCTTTCTTAGCAAAACAATAATGTATAAGACTCTCCGAATCATGTTCTGCCTAAACAGTTCTTGTTCGTGTTCAGTTAGAGTATTGCTCCACAGTTTGGTGTCCATTCACTGATTACTATATCTCTCAACTTGAATATGTCCAACGTAAAACTGCCAAATAGGCCAACCATGACTATGGACAGACTTCTAGTGTCACATGCATGATGTCGTCTCTACATTGGCGTAGGTTTGATCAATGTAGTATAGACAACTAACTCTCCCTCATGTATTATAATCACTTATAATCTCATAACTGCCATCCCCATGTGTAACTGCATCTACCTGACATACCATCTCGACATTATCATCTCTCGTCCTACGGGCTGAGTATTATTACGAATTCGCATTTTTCACAAGAGATGTCTTCAATTGGAATAACCTTTCGGCCAAAAGTGTGGTCTATCCCACTTTGGAGCAGTTCAATCAAATTGTCTACCAGATTGAACACGACTCACCATAGGAAAACATCAGACTTCTTTTACTTTTAAATCTAACCTGTATTCTTATTTGTATTATTGGTATTTCTTATAAAAAAAATTGTTTCCACTTTACTAAAATTCTCGCAGCTTAACGCGCAAATGTCTAGGTCCTCAGTAGTGGTTTGACATTAATAGAAGATAGATACTATTTGGTTCAGTCTTGTTCACTAGCCAAACAAAATGGCAGTCAAAATAATTGCCCCTAATCATTCACAGCATCCGTATCCGATGTGGGTGATCTGTGGCATGTTGGGGGATCTATATTGAACTAAAAGCTGTTTAATCCTTTATAGCTTACACAAACAAGCTTATTCCTTTTCCCGCCGGACAAACAACACTGGTTACCTCTTATGTAAAATTCCTTGACCGTTCTTTTCAACTTCCTATTTTAAGGACCCAAAAGATAAATATGGAGCCTAAAGGATAAATATTTACACCAATCAACAGCCGATTAGCCCATCAAAGGATTTCGCGCGCTCTTAAACTGTTGCCATAGAAAAGTTGTGTGAAGTTGTTCCAGAGAATTAAATGTATCTACCGCAACGTATTGTCCGGGTTGTTTGAGGAACGGATACTAAGTTGTAGAGGTACCAATGTTAAGGTGTGAGGTATTCCGAATACTAGTAGACTTTGTCACATGTTTCTTTGCACAATATATTTACATTTCGGGAACCCGATAGCCTTGTTCACGTAAGACAAATAGGGCATTCTTCTTTTCATGTTTTGTTTTCTCCGTTGGTTCTTTGATTTCAGCCTCATATTGTAGCGGAATGTCTGAGGGTTTGTGCTATTTGTTTTCCAGATTTATTTCACTTCGTACCTGTCTACAGTGACTTGTGACAGATGAAGATGTACCATTCATCACATCTGTTCCAACAAAGTTTTCATGACGTAACAATACATACTGTTATGTCGTCAAAGACACTTGAATCACAATTTCATTTACAAAACATATAAAGTTCACGGACAACCGTTGGGTGATGCAGTTATACATATATTGACTACATTGTTGTATACACAATTAATGAAAAATTAGTAAAAGACTACCCGTGAAAGACACTTAAAATGTAACATATAGCAAACTGTCGAAACGATTTCGCAGTGACAGTAACATACTCTGCCAAAGTTGTCTAACTTCTACCGATAATATTGCTTGATAAATATAAGAGGGTTTATTCAGACACGATTATTGAATGGTGTTTTATAGAAGAGGGTTTATTCAGACACGATTATTGAAGGGTGTTTTATAGAAAAGGGTTTATTCAGACACGATTATTGAAGGGTGTTTTATAGAAAAGGATTTATTCAGACACGATTATTGAAGGGTGTTTTATAGAAAAGGGTTTATTCAGACACGATTATTTAATGGTGTTTTATAGAAGTGGGTTTATTCAGACACGATTATTGAAGGGTGCTTTATAGAAAAGGGTTTATTCAGACACGATTATTGAAGGGTGTTTTATAGAAGAGGGTTTATTCAGACTTGATTATTGAAGGGTGTTTTATAGATGAGGGTTTATTCAGACACGATTATTGAAGGGTGTTTTATAGATGAGGGTTTATAAAGACATGATTATTGAAGGTGTTTTATAGAGGAGGGTTTATTCAGACATAATTATTGAAGGGTGTTTTATAGAGGAGAGTTTATTCAGACATGATTATTGAAGGGTGTTTTATAGAGGAGGGTTTATTCAGACTTGATTATTGAAGGGTGTTTTTATAGAGGAGGGTTTATTCAGACATTATTATTGAAGGGTGTTTTATAGAAGAGGGTTTATTCAGACATGATTATTGAAGGGTGTTTTATAGAGGAGGGTTTATTAAGACACGATTATTGAAGGGTGTTTTATAGAAAAGGGTTTATTCAGACACGATTATTGAAGGGTGTTTTATTGAAAAGGGTTTATTCAGACATAATTATTGAAGGGTGTTTTATAGAGGAGGGTTTATTCAGACTTGATTATTGAAGGATGGTTTATACTCTGTAATACACACGAGTTTACGCAAACCGGAAATGAATACTTATTTACTCCACTCGTGAATACATTGAGACATATTAAATAGTGGACAAGAATACCCACAGAAATAAGCCCACTGAAATTTACACAAATTCACAGTAATTGGGAACACATACACAGAACAGAACTTAATTAATCTAAATAAGAACAAGTTAGACATTAGACAAAGTGGAAACAGTATGTCCATTAGAACACATACATGTTTCGGTTCTCATCTACAGTTTCGTTTTCCTCGTAAACCCATCCTTCATCTTTTCTCGCTACATTTTCCGATGAGTTTTGTTATTCTAGATATCCGACTGTTTTTTTTATAAATCCACAATAACTAATTAATTCTCGATATTACAAATAAATTACGAATTTTCTTCCCCAAAATACGGAAACTTGGGTACTACCTAAAGCCTCGAAATCCTAAAACAAGGCATTTTATTAACGATAGATGTCAACATAAGTCCTTTTAAATCGAAACAAATTTCTGTGTTTTCTTATAATTATATTTTTATCGATGGTTATATTAAAACAAATGATTGCTCTATTGACATATTAAGATTTACGGCTAAATGAGTTATGATAAATGGTTTGGCTTTTTGGTGGAACGTGAGAATAAAAAAAAACATGGACATATTGAAGGCACTAATAATAAGGAGATTTTGTATAGTCGACTCTGGTTGATCAATTAAATTTTGTATTATTTGTAATTCTATTTACAATGTCATTATTTATAATTAAATAATATTTAACACGCACGGTTTCAATAAGACGTCCTTCTTTTTACTTTGACGATTTTTGTTTTTAGAAGTTACTATTACTACTACTGCTACACCTCTTACTAGATGTATGGTTATTACTGTTCAACAGAAATACAACATTACATTAACAAGTAGAGTATGTAAGGTCTTGTGTTGGGATTAGTCTGAGAGGTGTTATTATCTGGTTCAACGCTGTCTATATGTGCTTGTTTCATGCTCGGTTTTTAAATTTTAAGTGACCCCCAAAAGAGTTGTCTTTAAAGTGTTAGAGCTCAATAATACAAGTGTTTAAGCAGACATGTTTTAAATGATTGTTTTCGCTTGTCTATGAGTTGATTTTAATGTTTAAGCACCAAAGCGGGCAACGGAATCGGGTGGTTGGAATTTATATATTTACTGTGTTTATATTTATAAATCAACTTGCATAATCTAGATTAACCTTTGCTTTTGTCGGCATGAGTGCATTTAAGAGGGTGTCAAAATACTCGAAGCTTTGTTTTGACAATTTGCCGATAATGACTTTCAATATTTCAATATTTTCGTAAGATACCTTTTTCACTGGGAACATTTAAAGTTCGCACCGACGTTAAATGATAAAGAGGTCTACTAAACTCGCCGACAACATACATGAAAGACGCCGACTAATTAAATTGCATTAATGTATTTCAAACTAGTCATTTATTATATGAAATAATAAACACTGATAAAGTGAACGTTGCTATTAACATTAGTTATGACAAATTTCTCTTTCAGTAATACCTTAAGGAGATATTTCAAATTAGAGTATTTAAGATATTCTAGATTTATTTTGGAGTACCCCGATACAGTGTGCAGCACTGCTCAACGAATTTTATACTTTGAGTGCGTTGCTACAATGTAAATGAAAGCAAAAATGGTGATTTTGGTGGAAAATGAAAGAAAAAAATAGAGTTTGTTCGATTACTGCGCCTTTTTAATATTATAATTGTTTATAAAATAGATAATTTCCACGCGGGCGGGTAGAAACTTAATCCAAATGTTTATCAATTTTCTGTCCTGTGCTATAAATTTTGTCATAACACGCACTCATTTTGTAATCAGAAATGAAGATTGTGCAAAACACGTGTGAAACTTGTTGCAATGTTTCCGTAAGTGCAAACTAATGATGATAAAAACACACACAAATGCACCTTGCGTGAAACTGAAATTCACTGCGACAGGTAAGGTCTTTTTATGCGCTTTAAATATTTCAACACAATATCGGGACCGTTTAAAGACGTGGACTGGATTTCACTATCAACGAGTAACCCTCCGTGTTAATCCTAATTACTCCTAATAATTGATGTCCTAATTTTAAAATGAGTTGCTGTTGTTGTCTTTTTACAAATACAACTTTGTCAATGTAGATTCAGAGGTAAACTAAATAATCTGCGTTTAATATTCCTGATAATTTTGTCTTAAATATGTATAACTGTACTCGATTAGTTTGGTATTACTGTATTATTTGTATGCCGGATTAAATGATTATGACATCTAGCAAAGGTCAAATAAAATATTTATATGTTATATGACAAATGCACTCTCTTTTTCTTATATAAAAATGTATGTACAATGCAGTTTCCCTTGTTTTTGTAATTAAATAGAAAGTAATTCACCGTGTCGTTCAAGGGACCAGTTCACAAGATATGTTATTTATTCATTCAAATATAAAAAAGAAAAGCATGCAGAAAAGCAAATTAAAGGAAATTAAAAACATTTTGTTTTTGTCATACTGATATTTTTTATGATAGATTTTTATTTTAACATTCGACATGCATATCTATGTGTTTACATACATTCAAAATAACATAATATCTTTATTTAAAAGAAAGCCGGTATAGATATAACAAATGTTTTTTGGTGTGTTTTTTAGCGTTCGACTTTTGTCGGTTCTGCGTGGTCCGATTTCGAAGGATTTCTATCCCAGATTTTATCCATTACATCTATTATTTTCCTATCTTTATTCATGAGAAGGAGACAGTATTTCCTTTTTTAATGTTCAGTGCTAAACAAGGGAACTACCTGGTACCATTTTTATAACGTCTTTGGTATGACGTGGTCCTTGACTGGGGACCTCCCGAATTCGAAGCAAGCACTCTACCACTAGGCTATCGAGGAGACGTGTAGTAAAACAGATCACATGTATGCACCTGGTTCTTTTCACAGCATCATTACATAGTTTATGTTTTACACAATGCCAACCTAATTTTATTATACGAACTTATTATACGAGTAAATAAGCACAAAAGCAAAACAGTACTCTATAGCATGCTTATTTTATACAGAAATTTGAAATATAGAACCAATACAACACAACAATGAATTTTATAAGACATGGTTTTAATTGAAACAGTTACATACAATCAATTGCATTTGTCAATCACTTAATTACATTGCGATGACATTTAACGCGACGTAGATCTATATAATCGCTCGTGCTCTGTATTTAAATAAGTTGTTGTTAAAAGAAAATAGTAGTTTTAGGCGATCATTTGATTGTTATTCAGTTGATGCCATCCATCTGGCAAAAGTGTTCGAACATACTTAACGGGATTCTACGCTTATGTTTACGGTACATGTGTCATACAACCCCGTAAAACTACTCCAAATGACCATACAATATAACATATATCCTTTTTCTTTCTGGTTCTTAATTAATATTTTGTCATAAAAAGAGGGGGTAACAATATGCACAGACGACACACCTCAATGTATATTCAGCTTGATTAAAGGGGCGATTCAGAACATCTTTACTCACTAGGAATATCCAACAAAACACGTATGTTCTATGAGTTGTTCCAGATGATCTTACACATAACAATTTAAGACATCTTTGTGAATTTTAATATACTTAAATTCCACGCATGAATCAGACATGGAAGTCCAAGTGACCGTACGGGTTGTAATTAAATTAAGTTGCACCAAACGACCTTTAAACAAGTTACCGACATATATCAACAACTCATTGAAACACGATTCCGTAAAGAACACAATTTAAATATCCATCCAGAGAGAACATATCCGAACGTTACAACCACTGACTGAACGTGAAATAATGTTGCTTCAAATGACATCAGAACCATAACTGACAGATACAAACTATTCTCTGTAATTCTAGATCAACCTTAGCAATGACAGCTGTGTTTAAACTATACAAACGCAGTATTCAACATCCATCGTATCCTCGCTTATTTGCCAAACAGACGTGTTCACTTTGCTTAAACTTTGTTAATATTACTTCAAATCCAAATATAAAATCTGCAAACTTTACACCCGTTTCCTACAATGCTCTGTTTTGCTTAAACTTTGTTAATAACTTAAACATCAAATACAAACTCACAAACGTTTGACCAAGCACGGTTTGTTGGTTTGCAAATATTTGAAACAAGTGTTATTGTCAATAGTAGTACTTGCACGGGAGATACCTTCTTGTTTAAATGTTTTAACTTGTCAAGTGTATTCTAGACTTTAAACCTCTTCAAAATACTTAAAATACTACATGACATATATTGTATTTTGTCGTACAAACACATAGTACAATACTGTAATTAAATACTTTATAGATATACATAAATAAAGAATAGGTTTACAGGTTTATTAGGAATGACAAAGTATGTATACAATTTTACAGACAATAAAGTATCATACATCAAGATAAGTACAGTATTGTAGATATGTATACATGTATATCTAACTTACAAACACCACGTGACATACTTACATGCATAAAAGCATGAACTCTGACGAATAATAGATAACGCATGGGGTCATACGAAGGTTTTAAATTACAAACATATCACAACTTAATTCTTATATTAAACTATTTGTTAATACACATTGATTATTATTTTATTACAGTGTAATTTTCAGTAGTCAAGAGTTCAACACATGTTTGCATATTTTTGTTTTTCCAAAAAATATTTGTTAACATATTTCTTTCTTAAATTGTTATACAACGGAAATTCTAATACGATTTTGAATTCATTTACAACTAGCATGTTGGAACATATTTAGAGCATTCCCAAAACAAGTCAGATATTTGACGAGACCAAACGGAAAACACACATCATCAATTTAAACGACTTTGACATATGATCGAGTTGGATGTATAGTGTTTCTTTCTTATTTTATCTGATGCAATGAAATAAAACTGAAACAAAATAATTTCAATACCCTGAATGGCATCGCATGGCATTCCGACGCAGAACAAACGATTACGGGGAATTTTCAGATACAAACGTTTTGAGACAGCGGAAAACAAAACAGAATCTCAAAGGTTTTAAACTTTGATAGTGTCTTTAAGAAACTGATAGTGTAAGATTAGTACTGGGGAAACAAGGAGTAACAAAGATAAGCACAGAGAATAAAGGAGTGACATGTTTTATATTGATGCAGTTAAGACTAGTGCCATAGGGTGAAGTTTTTTCTGAAAGAAAAGTGATAGGGTGTCAGGTTTTCTTTCACAAAAGTGTAGATAAACATTGCGTCACAACAGTGTTTGCTCGTTAATCTTACGGGCAAGAGATTAATCCATTACGTACAATATCAGTCTTATTGGCACTTGTCCTAAACTGTAAGTGCGATTATTACAGGTAAGTTAAAATCACACCATCACCGTTATGACCCTACAATGGCGGACAAGATGGTTTCTCGTGTACAAGCACTTCAGATGTCAAAAGCTTGACGCCTGGCGTGGCTGGCAGACAGAGAAACATTGTTGGTGTACTGATGTACTTCAAATTTACGCTGAATAAAAGCTTTGCCACAAAGAAATTCCATTTATTTCCTAAACTACTTGAGTTTTACTAATATATATACGTTGCGCGTTTGGATTTTGAGAATGAACCAATTGCCATGATATCTTAATATATGTTTTGTCTTAAAAAGTATTTATATCCAAGTTTCTCTGGAACAACATTGAAGCAAAACTGTTTAAATCATGTAAATGACACCTTCAAATATTACTTGTTCATAAACATTGCTACGGTTGCTACCACTTTCCACGTTTAAAACCAATGATAAAAAAATCGTTTCCGATAGCTAGAGGTTAATGCAACAGGTCACACCGTTTCGATGCACAGCACAATACAAAATGACGGCATGAATATCACAGTATATAACGTTTATTTTTGAACAACAGTTGACTGATTTTGGTAAATATATGCATCCGGGTATATGGAGATTTCCGTTGTTCCCTCTCGTTGCCTTTAAGAAGCTGTTGTAAAGTTAATATACACGGCGTTTTAATACGTGTTTTTTGAAGCCGCTTCACTTGTTGGAACACCACCATTTTCTCAGCGGACCAACACTATTCTACATAGATAAAAACCTAACTTCAACTTTATACTTGTTTTATCTCATATAACTCATTGTTATCCACATATCACTCACACGCAGGTTTTTACTTAACGATTTCTTGGCAAGATGGAACACGAACTGTTCTTTTTGAATTATGTTTCAAGTTGTCCGTTATGATGTCATGTGTCTGCCAGAGGTCATGAAAAGGAACATGAGGGCGTTGACGGACGACCACAGATTTTCTAATTCTTTAGAAACTTGAGTTCTACAATAGCTCGTTGTCACATGTCAGCTAAGTACAATTTGTTCGGACGCGTCAAACTTTTATTCAAGAACAACCTCAAGAGTACTTTTTAGTGACCGTTCTCTTAAAACTTCAAAAAATTAAACCGATGATCAAAATATTTTTCAAGCTTTTATACAAATATTGCTATACTTATTTAATACGTCGAACAAACATACAAGGGATAGTGATGTTATAATACTGATCTTGTGAAATAACCGTCCGAATTTCCTTTATCCGAAATATAAACAGTTGTCAGTGGTTTCTCAAAATTATTCTAATGGACCGGTGTTCTAGCCTCTATTAAATGTGACGTTGATTTGACCACACAGTTTTCGACATTTAAAGTTTTTGGGGTTCAAGAGCTCTCATCAAGTTAAACATAACCTAGATATTAAAAAGGTAGGGCGTGGGCTTTTCACCACCTCCTTCAACTATTCTTCCCGTTAAAAAGACGACACCATACTAAGACACTAATGCAAACACAATTAAAAAGGTATCCTTATATATATAACGGAGGCATTTCTTTCCTACGGTCCTAATTGAGTTAGACCTTCTCAGAGAATACAATGTAAGTCTTTGTATCTGACCAATGCGCACCAAGAAGCACCAATGTTTAAAAGTCAGTTTAGTGTTAATTAGGAGGAAACAAAAATGACACACACGATGGTTTTTTGGAGTGAGGCCTAAGTCCAATGTCAACATAATAGTCATAGTAGTATGTTTTAGGAAACAATTGATCAATGCTCGCAGCAGAAAAGACTGACAGCAACCCGGACCAGAGCTGGACATTAAAATAATAAAACACAAGACATTCACTAGGATAACGTTAGTCAGGTCTAGTAATGCTCTTCGCTAATGGTTCAAAAAAGTTGTATTACCATATATTCACTGACAACAATTATTTCCACAAAAGTGTATATGACATATTAATATTTCATCGGTCCAGTTGAGTTTATGTGTAGTCCATGCCAAGGTAACCTGGACCAATATAGTACAAAACAATACACTATCTTTATTTCCTCCATAATATGAAAAATCCATGCACTAGTTGGTTTGGTGACTCTTGTTTTCTTGCATACAACTTTTATGTTTCTGAGTTTAAATGTTGACTACTGAAAAATAATAACGTACATAACGTAATAACGTAATAATTGCCCTTCAAAATATACGAACGAGAAGGCCGTCGTTTTACATACTTTTCTGCTAACTATACATTTGGCGGACATGGAAGATTGGCACTTAATAACCCCTAGAAGCACATGACAAGCTCCGGACTCTATTGTCATCGGGTCTCCAACAACACCTGTAGTTTGAACGACCGGAAAGAAAGTAATTATAATAATAATAATTAATAGGCGAACATTTTTTTTAAACTCTTGAAGACGAGTAGAATTGACTTGAATAGAGTTTAGCAATAAAGAACGACACACATTATCACTTTAAATGTAAACCAATTGGTCGGTTTTCGAGACACCTGTGGCAATTTGAAAACATTATTTCATTCTTGACGAATCGACGACATGTACTGTTATTCGGTGCATAAATACAGTAGTACACTGTTTTAAGTTAACAGTTTTGCACGTCTGTTTCCATATACACCAACACAACATTTTATTGAGAGTTGTGCTAAGTACAACATCCACTTTACAACACATATATGCACACTTAATGTTATATTAAATGCACGTTAAAGGTTGATCTTCGCTAAAAATCAAAAGTTTATATATACATTTGTACTTCATACGTACGTAGTACTTATGAAATAATGCCTTTTTGGAATATAAAGATAACTGAACTGGATCCTATAGCTTGGCCCTAGTTTTCATATTCTGAAATCGGCAAAACATAATCGTTGACGGATAAATCATAAACGATTTATGTACTTGCGAGCAATTTAAAAGTAGAAAAACGAAAGTTGTGTTGTTTTTTCTTTCAAATTTAACACTGATTCTTTCATAATAAGCATATAATATGTCTATGCTAATTTTCTAAAATATGTAGGGAAAATAATTAACTGGAAACGAACGAGCAATTATGTCTCTATTCTATTTTAAATGTTTTACGTCCACTATATAAACAATTTAAATCATGGTATATATGATTAAAATTTGTTTATATAATGGATTTAAATATATTTTTTAAATTGTAATTAAAAATAACGGAATGTGTTTTAAAATATCATGAATTCGCAGTCAACCCGCTTCTGGTTGAATAACTCATTCACAAAATCTGTTTATCTGTGTAAAATAACGACTGTATTTGTACAGAAACATGAAATTAAACATTTATCCAGACGTCTACACAATATTGACAATCTTCTGTTTGAAAGCCATTGGACGTAAATATACACATCACATTTTATCATTGTGTCCAAATATATGCATACTGCATGTTTCAATATTAAATCTTGACGCTAGTTCAAATTTATACAGTTGATATGTACGTTGGTTAGTTTCGTTAAACTGTTTAAATGTATTGTTTACCCTTGTCATCATTGACTTAATCATTGTGCTAGAAATCTGTATAAGTGATCTCCCTGGCAGATTTCATAGTAAATATTTCGACTGCCAATAAAACAGTATTTGTTCGCGATAGATAGATGTAAACATAGCATTTGCCATTTAGAACTGTTATATAAATTTATTTTCTATATTAGATATGTACCTAATCTATTGATATAATTCTTCCTTCAAATATACAAATGACAAATAAAACCATATTTGCATCCTGAAGATGTGTACACATCTTGTATTTGTGTTTTAGCGAGGCATTCATGGAAGGTAATTATGCTTTTACTGTATATAGATATATATACCAATCTACCAGCTATTCAAAATGAAAGAAAGTAAACTCAAATCACATAGTTACTCTTGTATTTGCATTGTCTTTGGTAGACAACTAACATTACGCTCGATTTGAAAGTTATACTACTACTACTGCTACTGCTACTGCTACTGCTACTGCTGCTGCTGCTGCTACTACTGCTACTGCTATTGCTACTGCTACTACTACTACTACTACTACTACTACTACTACTACTGCTAATAATAATAATAATAATAATAATAATAATAATAATAATAATAATAATAATAATAATAATAATAATAATAATAAT
>ENA-OREC01000980-OREC01000980.1-marine-metagenome-genome-assembly--contig:-NODE-980-length-13262-cov-13.035192_pt1 | contig 13262 bp, 7 predicted proteins | sample MGYA00248626_ERZ508543 | MGnify/ENA primary metagenome ERZ508543 (study PRJEB26211, sample SAMN05518279) | marine metagenome | isolation source: Puget Sound, Washington, USA | host: Bankia setacea... | reverse complement strand
CCCCCGAAATTAAAAGTTATATTAATTCAAGTTAAGGCTAATTCTTTCCATGGCTAGTTCTCATCTTTCTAATAATCTAGGGGAAAATGTTGGTTCCTTTTAGATTCATAGTACGAGGGTTGTTCGAGAAGTTCGAGGAATTTGAAAAAAACAACAAAAAACACATACGACGTAACTTTCAAAATAAGTGTAAGTTTGTGATATAGATGGATTGGTTTCAGTTGGGTTCATTAAATGCTGAAATTAAAATAGAATTAAGTCTCAGATCAACCCTCGTACTTACATATATTTAATTATTATGCGGGAAATGAAAAGTTTAAAATGAACACAAAGCGTCAATAATTTAGTTTTATACACTTTGAGCTTTTACAGGATTGTTTTATTTTCTTCTTTGAGAGTGGTGAAAGTAAAAAAAAAACGCTTCCTGTAAAGTATAACTTATAAATTATAAACTTCCTGTTTCACTCCATGTTTTATATTTAATTATCAACCTAAATTACGGTTCTGTTAATTGCTTACAAATGTTAACATTGTTAAGGACACAGTTCAAATATCAATACGTGAACATTATGAGGGACAATACATTTCTTTGCTGCTAGTGTGTACTTGATTTTGAGCCTGGTTTAATTTATTGATCAAATGGGTGAACTCAGCGAAGAAATCGGATACTTCTGTTAATTTTAACGTTCGATTTCATAATAATTGATTTACAAATTAACCGCTACATGTTTATAGTGTCTGTTCAACAGCAATGGAGAAAAATGAAATCATCAACAAGTGTATTGTATGTTATGTATGTACAGTCTAGTCGATCATGCACTGGTGTCAGAGTATTTTATTTTGAAACGATTGTATGTCCAATACGTGTTGGATATTTAATGCAACACGTGTGAAACCAGTATCGGTCAATAGTGTATACAGGTAGTACCTTTGTTTGTAATGGCTACCGATATATGGGTTAGTCAATACATGAAGTTTTAATCAAACAAAAGTGATTCATTGTCATTATCAAGTTGTGTTGTATGTATTTGAATGATATTAGTATGTGATAATATGGTGATTACATTCCATATAAGGTATTGTTGTATTGTTGTAAGAAAGTTTTTGATACATAGAGTTGAATGATATTATAAATAAATGTAACGTATATATACATACACGTTTTTTTGTGGAGAAATTTGAATATATTTAATAAGCATGTTAAATATTTCCCTTTTTGTGTTGTAGTAGTGTTACAATGATAATAAAACATGGTTAAATACTTTGGAGCTGGCTTAGATTTCATAAACATGTATTTTATGATGATTATATGTACTAATAATGATAACAAAACATGGTTATCTACTTTAAACGCGGTCTTAAATTTGATAGTAGGTGTTTTATTACAATGATTATATACTCTAATCATATCAGGACATGGTGGATAGTTATCACAAAACTAGGCAGTATCGTAAAATAGAATGGATATATCTCATGAAAACTGAAAGGTACACTGGCGCATTATGTATTGTTTACATATACATTGTGAAAACATTACATATCAAGAATATTTGCACTAAACACATGTTTACTAATACATTGCCAACATTATTAAGGCGTTTTTCATTTTAAAATTAAACGATAAAATAACATGGTACTTGCAACAACTTAGAGGATAAAACGTCTGTTGCTATGTTCGGGTTTCCTAGTTCATCTGTCCACTGTGATATGTATACAGTGTGGCGCATGCAAAGTTAAGTACGTATGGATGTATTTACGTTAAACGAAAACCCTACAAATACAGCTCAACAATGGCGTAATGGTAATATAGCAGTGAAGCATGTAAAACATAACAAGAAGAATTTATAAGTTTTAAGTAACTTGTTTTCCAATCCATTTTCCATGTATTTGTATCGATGTGTGTTGCCATGTGTAAATACTTCTTTGGAAATAAATACTGTTTAAACTAAAACATAACAATTTTAACAATACATATGTACGTTGTAATAAAAATGGTCTTCCAATTTCACATACGTTACAATTCCCTATTATTTTGTAATTTTAAGTTTGTAAGAGTTTGTTCCCTTGTTGGTAGGTAGTTCTATAGTGTGTATATAGTAAACAAGTTTGAAATTGTGTTTTCCTTAAATGTCAAGGACAATAATATATTTCCATGTTTACATATTAGACTTTCCGAAAACATATAAAAATGTTTCAGTACTTTGGCAATCGGAATACGTTTGTCCACATAAAACAGTAAACATGGTAGTTTTCTTCGTTAAAAGCAATCAAAGTAGCTAGCCAAAATAGAGAGCACTCGTGCAAATGTACAGAATGGTCACTATACCGAAAAGAGGGAATTCAACAATCCATTTACTATATTCAAGAGTTTCAGAGTTAATGACTCCGTACTTAACATTGAACTAAACATGTCGATAGGTTTGTTTCCATTTCAAATATGCGTGTTTCTTAAGTTCTTGTGATATTATACTTAATTCCTTCCATGGCAGACTTCAATATTTCTTATTGTATAAATTGTTCTGTTGATATATGTATTTGAATAAGTATATATTGTAATAAAACGAAGACACATGATCGCGTTGTTGCTTGTTATAATTATGATCGTTAACTACTCAAAACCCAAGGCAGACGTGTTCTAAGTTGTGTTCAAAATGCACAGAAACAATATTGTAGATCGAAATAATAACGATATTTATTCATTAGAACCATATACAAAATGATGACTCCGTAACAAAGCATACTATCATAGGATGAGAATGGACTTTTCTTGTCTACTAATGATTAACAATTCTAGTATTTCTGTTACCTTCCTACATTGACATCACTATGATCACTATGATGCCACTATCGACTCAGCATTGGTTGTAATTGAAGCATTCTAGTGATGTTTAAAGGTAAGCTCATGTTCGTTATTAACCATTGAACTAAAAACAAGTTCGATAAGAGTGTTGAAAAGTCTTGAAAAATTGTAAATGATTACCATTAAGTGAAAACCTAGCCATGCATCGACACAAGCAGATTAGAGGTTTAACGTATATAACCGTAGGGGATTTAATAAAAGAGAGGGTCTTTTAAAGTCAGTTGCAGAAATAACACACCTCCGTGAGTTCGAACCCCACCAAAGACTCCCGTTGTTGCCGTGAGCAAAAACTTAATAACCCTCATTGCTTAGTACTGGTTGGTTCCAGGAACGGACTCGATTGTGATTTACAAAATCCAACTAAAATGAATTTGTATAAACTAACACAAATCACACGTATGCCGTATAATCCATGGAGTGTAACCCATGTAAAAGGTATGTCTTACATGTTTTTCTATGTGCAATATGTGTTTAGAGCATGTTAACATCAGAGCAAGTTTAAGCCATATATAAGGAAGCTAACACACAAGCCGCCAAAGAATATAATTATATAAACGGACCTCCAAACAAATCGACATGACAATTGATTATAAGTGAAAGAAAAAACAAGCAAATTAGCTTTATCATATTCATGTGTGAAAGAAGAACATAATTTAAAACCCGTTATAGAATGTAAACAAAGGTAATGAAAACACTAATTTTGTCAAAATATCAGGTGCAACCGGAAGTGAGATTGTCTACAGTGCGGGAGGGTATTATATTTCAGGCTCGAGCCAGGTGTCTCTTTTGAGTTACTTATAAAGGCGTCATACTCATCCAACAATACTTACTCTCAAATTCACCGACAATAGTGTCCTTCTTACAACACAGGTGTTCACTTAGATGGATTAAAGTTTAACTACCTTACTTGTAAATTAAACTAGAAACATGTAACATGAAAATACGTTTAACCCTAAAACATGAGAACGTGAGGTCCTTAGTGACCCCTCGTGTCTCAGATTTACAAATATATCAAGTTTCAAATAGAATATCAGATTGACAACCTTTCAGTATAGTTTGAAAAAAAGAAGTTTAGGTTCTTTGGTGCATTGCCAAAATGGATGTTAAAAAGCGAAGAAAATAAATATACAAAACATGCGTTAAAGATTCACAGATAGCCATAATTCTACCTTAAAAACTGGATTCTAACCAAACTAGTGTAACTGTAGGTGGCTCCATTAACATTTACACCCTTTTGATTGTTAGTGTGTTTTTCAATGTTTGTCACGTTTGAGAAACCATGAAACATTCGAGGTATTGTAATATTTCTAAAGATACCATGAGTAATTTATCTGTTTACATGTATTTCTTGACTCCATTTGAATGCACATTATACATGTTTAGACTAGTACTGATTGGACGAAAAAACAACCAATCCGAAGTAAGATGGATTTTTTTCTTGGAATGTTTTAGAATACGAAAGTAAAAATGACATAATTTAAGCTTACAAACATATTGAATTTCATCATCTAGGGAACTCAATAGGCTTGGAATTTACAATTACGTGTTTGCAAACAACAAAAGGTATACCCCACCCCCTTCCTTAAAAGGTGTTTACAAACACAAATACCAAAAATAAATTTACAAAAAACACAATTAAAAATTACAGCGACTTGTGTTTGTAAAGGATATACAGTTTATTGTGAAAGTGACTAAATAAGATACTTACTTGCACCTAGAAAAATAGTAATGTCTGTTTAGAAAGGAATATCTCGTAGCAACCGCCTAAACAAAACTACACGAATTTTGTTATTTAGCTTAAACTTGCGGTTTGCTTGCTTCTGTAAAATAACAACCACTAGTTTGCTAAAGTGCTTCTAATGATCGGTTGATTTAAAATACTGATTTACTGGATAATGGTAGGATGCGGTTAACAAGGTCGTTTTAGCACAGTGAGCTCAGATTCAAAACACAGAAAGGGGAGATAACTTAATTATTTATGACAAAACTATTCATCGAAATGTCTTCCCCTTACCTTCATTTATATCTTGCATTTGGACTTTATAGTTTCTACAATATTTTATACAGGATGGACATATAGATGGACTTTCGCTTAAAAAACAACCACAACCTATTCATCCGCACTTCATAGCCACAGTACTTATGAAATTATGCCCTTGTGGAAAATATAGACAACTGAACTCGGTCCTATATCCTAATAATCATATACTAAAATCGTCAAACATAATATTGACGGGTTAGTCTTAAAAGATGTTTAGTACTTGCCGGCAATTTGAAAGTAGGTAAACTTAGCTTGTGTTGTTTTTTCTTCAAAACTCAACACAGATTCCATCATTAGAAGCATTTATCATAATATATGTATGCTAATTCCTTCAAATATCTTTTTTTATGAAATTCATTAATTGGGAACGAAAGGGCAACTTTAACATCTAAAGAAGCACCATCCATTTCAATGTACAGGTTGGAAATATATCTGACTTGATAATAAATATTAAACATACATATGTGTCACATACACCGAATATCTTGGGGTTTATTTTAGAAACCATCAATAATTACCACAAGAACACGCTCAATCACATGTGACAAATGCTAAGTAAGAATGTGTATACAGCTTAAAATGTTGAAGGATGATATTCCGAAACATGCATTCAATACGGTACCCAGAAAACAAGATGTTGTCACATTGGCTAAGAACAATGATTTTAACATACACAATTTATTCTCAACAAATATGTTTTCTAAAAGCTGTTTCACATTATAAGTTATATCACAGATTGTTCTTTCCGTCGTTTACATTTTGTCAAAACAAGAGCGTCAAATGCACACCTGATAACATGTTAAAACGTACATCACAACTAGAAAATTCGTAGCTCACATATCACCACATAGATTGCCAACAAAAGAGGACCGGTCAGTAACCATTCACGCAGATCCAGGAGAAAATTATAAAACAAAAACATTTCTAATTTCTCTTCTCATTGTAGTGGACGGAGAGGGGCAAAGTCTATGTAGCAAATCTAAAGTTATATGTCGTTCGAACCATGTTTCCTATCAAACCAGTTACTGTTAGTACGTTTGCACACACATAAAGCATTTGTTTGTATAAGTGTATGAACGACACTGCAAATAAACTGTTCAATCTGGTTCATACTAAAGAAGTCCGTTTATATCGTCATCTAAATCTCCCAATGTTTGCTCTTCGTCATCAACTTCATCTGATCGATGGTGTCTCTTGTGCTTTTTCCTTTTCTTCCTTCGCCTCGTTTCATCATGTCCAACATCCTCATAATCAGGATTACCATCATCTAATTCACCGGTTTCATTTTCTCTCATCACCTTATCATGCCATTTCTTCTTCTTTTTTCTCTTTTTCTTCTTTTTACCAGACGATGATTCCGGGTCAGCCACTTCGACAAAGGCTGCAGTTTTGGTGGCAATAAATGGGTCATAGTTTTTGTTGAATATTGCGTCAACGGGGTTATAGTTGTTGAGTCTATCTGGTGTTCCTACAGCTCCATTGTAACGTGTATGTTTGACTGGTGCTTCATTAAATACATCATACGATTGTCCGCTGTCTGTCCATCCTTTTTTCGAGGTGGCGACATTGACTTGTCCAATTCCCAAAGGCACCGGTGGTAGAGCTTTAAGGGACGCAGTTTGATGGACATTATCCGTGGAATGGTATGGTTTAACTTCCGGTGTGTTATGGTTGCTGAACTTGTTATTTACAACTTGATCACTGCTTCCAACCTTGTTCTGTAAGACATGATTATACATAATACTGTTTATTGTCCTCAATGGTACACTAGTCAATGTGTAATGTAGAATATTCTACTAAATTACCTACAGCTTCATCAGTCCATGAAACATGCTCACATATCACACGAAGCTTGTAAATGTACATGTAAATAGTTATAGTGACTGGCCTAGATTTGATGGCTATCTGAAACGCGTGAATATGGCTTCTTAGTAAATATATAGAACATAAATAATGGCAGGGCATGTACTTCAAATAGCTATCTATTACATAACTGATTCTCAGTCTTTGTTTGTACATGTTTGTTGTACGTATTTTGTGTTTTACTGTTTCATTGTTATATGTTTAAATGCTCTTCATTCATATGGAGGAAATAAAAGTATATATCAACGTCTGTATTGAAAGAGTCTCCTAAACACTAATGAGTATTCACAAACAACCACAAAAGCAACAGTGACAATATCTGCTCTTACTGCTACAACTGCTGTGATTTTATTACAAGTGCTAGAACTGTTGTTGCTACACTGCTTCTGCTGCTACGAGAGCTTAAATAGTATTTACCTTTTCTCGTTTCGTCTTGCAGATACAGCAATACATGGTGATGAGGGCAGCAACAATCAGCAGCAAGAGTGCCATAACAATACCAATAATCATCCCAAGGTTATCAGATCCTGGAGAAAGAAGCATACAAATAGTTATACGTAAATTAAAGGTACAGTTACGTACATAAGAATATAAAAAAAACAGAATCATGAACAGTCAGTTAAGATATATTTACATTCGAGTGAAATTGTGGATAATCATCAAAGTGCTTACGTAAAGACCAGAAGATAGAATGACAATGTAGAAGACAAAAAAGAAAATCACACACAAATGTTTTTTTACAAACACGTTGGTATTATTTAAGTCAAGTGTAAATGTGTTTGTCTTTGTCCATTATAATGTAGAAGACATAATAATGAAAGTGGGACCTTTTAATATCATACGTTTACCTCACTGGCACAACGGGTTATTTTATGTTTGGTTTCTCGAGCACATGTATTATTGTGTCCATTTTTGTATTAAGAAAAATATCGTTGATGACATATATTTCTATCTACAATAATTGGTCAATCCTATTGAGCCAGGCTGTGTCTTGATACATTTTGTTGCGAGGGACCATTGTAGTTTTCGATGTCACCATACGTATTTCTGTTTCTGTATTTTATATTTAGTTTATGGGTATGCTCATCGTTTTATATTTGAGGAATGTTTAGCTCGACAACTTAACTGAATTAATTACTTTGTATTAATTGTATTATTGTAGCTTACCTTCATCATCTTTAGTCGACGCACCAGCCCCGTCATTGAAGGCACTTTTATCGGCTCTTGATGTTCTAAAACAAACAAATTAAGTTATGATATGTTTGTAATTTAATACCTCGTATAAACTCATGCTTTGTCTATAGTTTGTCATATGTTATGTTTCGTTTACATATATGTTGCATTTTACAACATAAAGTGGTGAAAGTTAGATCTATATTTGTGTAAATATTGAATTATATACTGATCTTGATATGTATGTTTTGTATGTATGTATGTACATTTGTATACTGTATTCGGAATAAAACAGGCAAGTAGTGAAAATCAATAATTACGTGTTCGCAGTATCTTTAGAAACTGAGACGGGCTTCTTTAGTGGTGACCTTGTAGTAAGGTTACTTTGTCCAGGCATAGGCAATCCAGTTGTGTTTGTATATAGGTCGGACACATTAGTACTGTTTGATTGTTTCGTGGTATTGTCGATTCTTCCTGTCACATGTGGAGAAAAGGTCGACTGCTCTTGATCCGAGGATACAGTTGTGTTAACATATGAAGCATTTGAATCACGTGATACTTGGGAAGCGGGTGTCGTCTGAAGGCTGGTTTTAGTTTTAGTTCCATTGGTATTTGTCTGGACTGACGTCTGCCTTAGGTAAACGGTTGTAGTTATGGTATTGTTGTGACCAGTTGTAGTGTTGTCTTCTGTTCCATTTGATTCACGTGTTAATTGGAATGACAATGTCGTCTGCAAATTAGTGCCATTAGTTCCATTCGATGTCGTCTGAACTGTCGTCTGATCACTTCGATTCGAGATTGTAGTTGTCTTATTGGTGTAACCATCTGTATTGTGTGAATTGTTGGCTGCTGTCGTATTTGAATCACGTGTTTCTTGGAATGACAATGTCGTCTGCAAATTAGGGTAATAAGTTCCATTCGCTGTCGTCTGAACTGTCGTCTGACTTCGATTCGAGATTGTAGTTGTCTTATTGGTGTAACCATCTGTACTATGTGAATTGTTGGCTGCTGTCGTATTTGAATCACGTGTTACTGGGAATGGCAATGTCGTCTGCAGACTGGTAGTGTTGGTAGCGTCAGTTGTCGTCTGGGCTGTCGTCTGCTTGTGTTCTTTATTAGGATCCTTACATTTTATTGAGAGTGTGTTGTTACTTGATACTGCAGTTTAAGAAACATAGACTGGTTTGAAAACACTGAATAACAATTTCAGGCAACTAGATTTTAGTAACTAATGATCAACAAGTAGGAGCAGCGTATTGTGCAAACATCGATCGAGGAAAATCCTACAGAACTGTCTTCCTAGCTTATGGGAAACATGCAATCACTGCAATACGGTACACGGAAACAGAGCTGGAAATATTTTGTCAATAGTTGATGGTGTGTTATGTATCGATATAAGGTTGTAGGTGTGTTAAATTTAGCAAGTATCAGGACAACAAAGGTCAAACTTTAATACAAAAACAACAAAGACAACAGGGAATACTGTCTTACTCGATAGACCAATGAACAGACGCCCTGGTTCGTTGTCTGGATTCTCCCATTGAAACCGGGCTGTTGGATTTGCACTGACTTGTACCCTTCTCCCTATATCAGCAACCACCGAGGTACTGTTCATTGAAAACAGAGTTGAATTCGATGTCGTCAATAACGCCACTCTTTGGTTACCCACCAACCGGTTATCATACGTTATGACGTCAAATAAAGAACCTGTAGAGATGACGTCACATGTACACGTGCTGGTACCAATGTTTCCGCTACTGTTGAATCCATAGCCTGGTGTCCAGATTCCGACCATTGTATTTGGTAAAACTGTACTGTTTTCACAGACGTGTGCAAAATGTTCGGCACCTTTAAGAAGAGTATATAAAGCACACTGTTGTCAATAAATATAGATTTTACGTATTCATTGCAAATTCAGCCAATTACATTTGACTATAGGTACATAATAATCGTCAATATCTTTCAGATCCACATGTAAGCAAGCATAAAGAAAAGCCTCATGGAAAGTGGGAACTATCTAAATGATGGCCAATATGTATGCTCTTAAAAACTAGCATATGTCTTAATCCAGTGTAAGACAGCAAACATATGTGTGTTGAAAAAGGGAAACTTTTAAAGCATGTAACTGAACTTTGCGTATAGCATGTTATAGATTATATATGTGCCATTAAGTATCAAATTAAAAGTTTTTCCCAGGAAATGATTACCAAAAACATATGATCTTACCTATCACACAGTCGTATTGCAGGGAGATTGCATGGTGAGAGGAGCAGTTATCAGACACATTCAGCACTTGTATCTGATTAGGACTGAGGCCCGAAACTTTGGAAATCACCGCCATTAAACAGGGGTACATTGGCGTGACGCTTGTGTCATTTGGTAAGCTTGAATGGTCATCCCCTGAACAAACATGAAATTATGATAAAGTTGTCATAACCATAGCCGTTCCGTATTCCAAAATAACTATAAATAACGAGAACTGTTCTATATTTGAAGATGTGTTCAACATAGCGTATACGATAAAATGCCTTTTACATTTTATTCAAGCTAAGCGCGAAAACCAGGGCCCATTGTTACATTGTATTAACAGTCTTAGCTGAGATATAATAATACCGTACGACCGTTTATGCAATGAACACCAGCATTCTGAGACAAGTCGATAAGTTCGTGTCTTCACAATACAGCCATAACTTTTCTCTAATTTAAGTTTAGTTTGACTTTTCTTATTTAATCTAAATACCTGCATAATAATCACTACAACTGCTATTGGGGTGAAGTGTTCCTATGGTAACGCTTGTAATGGCAACCAGATAGTTATGATCTGTGTGACAGAAGAAGGAGGAGTTGGCTTGACCATCGCATACTCTCACGGTGTTCGGCTCTGCAACCGAAAAATGAACATGTACATTTGGTTTTGAGACATACTCGTTCAGCTACATGGCACATCATCATAAGAACATGTATTTTATCGAATATTCTAAAACACGTGATTTAATTCATACGCAACCGAACTAGTACCCATATTTTATTCTGCGATGAAACACGGGTACAGATGTTTTATTTCTTAAATGCAATCTGTAAAAGGGCGTTGCGAATTTACGGTTATACTAGAAGTTATTTAGGTAATACCATAATATGAGTAGGAAAGAAAACGATCACTTTGAACAGGTACGTTTTTCTATGGTAAGGTAAAACTGTTTAAAAACAATATCACAAACTTAAGGTTCGTTATATGATATGACATGGGAACATTGACCAGACACTCCTGTATTCATTACACGGATCACTGAATTTAGAAATAGGTGGATTAGATTGTCGTGTTATTGCAACAAAGTAAAAGAATGTGTCCATTGAATACACATGTAACGCCTACTTTGAAATACATTGGTCCATGTAATTTAATCCGTAGTTTCAGGTCAATATTCCAGATAAACGTTGTTATGTTAACGTGTGCAAAAGGTGATATCAATTTTAATATGAAACAAACATCAAATCGGCAATGTAAACAAAGTGCATGTTGATTTGTAAGATTGAGTTTAGTGGATCAGTCGTATGGTTCTGACACCTTGAGACTGTCGCCATGGATGTTGGGCCGGAAAAGTGTCACAAACCTAAGCTTATATCACTCTGCACATGCTATACACTGCGTAATACTGTTGAACAAAAGACAAAAGTCACGTATGGAATAACATTGTGTCGCTATTAAGATAAAAAAAAGATTATGTCAGCGGTACCGTGTGAATTAGTTTAGATGTCATAACAAGAAAGAAGAAAACTCAGTGGCACGTTCAATGAAATACCGTTCCACGTACGACAAGACTCCATGAGATAGCCCAATGTTGTAATGATTGATGTATATTTTAGATATGACAATCCAACTGCAGTTAAATGATGCACCCACGAAGATTACATTAAGTGGGACTTTAACTTTGATAGGAACAGATAAAAGAAACCTGCTTAGATTGTTGAGCATACTAAAAGTAAAGTTGTACTCTTTGTAAATAACTATATAATTCATGCTGCATGATTATAACGAGACAGTTGTTTAGTATCAATACCCAGACAATCACCACAACTACTACAATCACCAGCAGCAGCAGCATCATCACCACCACCCTCAGCACCACCACCATCATCACCACCACCACCACCACCACCATCAGCACCACCACCACCACCATCATCACCACCACCATCATCGTCATGGTCGTCATCATCATACCAGTTAGTTTCAAAACAACCCTTTGACAGACGAAGGCTGAGTATCGATCTTTGATACCCATGGTTGATTATGTTAAGTCATATATAGAGAAATCAACGAAGACATTTGCCCCCTCTTGCATTCTCGTGTCAAGACTTTGCGTCCAAGTCCACGCATATCTGTTTTATTAAGAACATTCTTTCATCGATAGGCATACTTTCGTTGTCACTTTGTCCACACGCGGATACATGAATGGTGAATGCAGAGATGTGTCAGTATTAAAGATAGGCTTACAGACTGTTCAACCCATAGACACTGCAACTCATAATATCAAGAAGTTTCAACACTTACCTGTTCAGACATTTCAACTCATACATTTTTATTTTTCGACCCCTATTTCTAAGACATGTCAACCCATATATCGAAGACGTTTCAATCCTTGACAAACCTATTTTCACAGGTAACAAATGTGATAATTGTACAATTAAAAACGTTTATACAGTCAAGACATTGTGTTATGCGTGTTGATTGGGTTAGATAACGACACGTGCTCGCCTAACGAGGTGATTAACAAGGTGTGAATCTGCTGTTGCGGGTGATTAACAGACAGACAGATTAACCATGATAAGATAAAATAGATACTATTGTTTTTTGGGTCTAATATTCAATATTCCTACAATTCAAGACTAAAAGTTTATTGCAAACAAACTATACATGAATGCAATGACATACATATAGAGAAAAGCAGGACAATAAGTTACTATTTAAATGCATATTTATGAATATACAAATATACAATGTGTGCAGCTATAGATTTGTACAATCACAAGTATGCAATGTGTGCAGCTATAGAATTGTACAAGCACAAGTATACAATGTGTGCAGCTATATATTTGTACAAGCACAAGTATACAATGTGTGCAGCTATAAATTTGTACACGCACAAGTATACAATGTGTGCAGCTATAGATTTGTACAAGCACAAGTATACAACGTGTGCAGCTATATATTCGTACAAGCACACGTATACAATGTGTGCAGCTATAGATTTGTACAAGCACAAGTATACAATGTGTGCAGATATAGATTTGTACAAGCACAAGTATACAATGTGTGCAGCTATA
>ENA-OREC01000979-OREC01000979.1-marine-metagenome-genome-assembly--contig:-NODE-979-length-13267-cov-12.493556_pt1 | contig 13267 bp, 4 predicted proteins | sample MGYA00248626_ERZ508543 | MGnify/ENA primary metagenome ERZ508543 (study PRJEB26211, sample SAMN05518279) | marine metagenome | isolation source: Puget Sound, Washington, USA | host: Bankia setacea... | reverse complement strand
GGGGTGTGTGGTGGTGGTGGTGGTCCAATATTACAGAAATACAATCCCTTTCCACATTCAAGCAGATTTTACCCGTTTTTATCTGTTTTAACAAACGTTACCGGTTTCCACTTATATAGATCCGTTTTTTCTTCTTTCTTTTTTAAATACTATTTATCTTTCTTCTTTTGTTTCAGGGGGTGTCGGACCCCTTGGACCCCCACTGGATCCGCCCATGATTATTATGTAGTTAAACAGACCTATATTTTATGACTCATCATTTCAACATATAATCAGCAGCTTTCTCAATCTCTCTCATACAATTACAAGAGATGAATTCTATGGCTGAAAGGGTTCTAAGTGCTATTGACTTAAGAAGCAGATAACACCTTTTCACATTCATCCAAAGAGTTTAACAATATCTTTAGTTAGGTTTATCTCCTTCGCTGTCCCAGTTCAAGGACTGATATGTTTTTCAAATGTGATTTTATTATAAACTATACAGCAACATTGGCAAATCATATTCGTACATTATTTTTAGATTAAATCCTTCCCACTGTTGTGTCAAGTATTCTAAAGCACTGGTATACACTTGAACATGTCGTGAGTTATACAGTCAAAACAGCTGATAATAGTGAATTGCTTCCGCCAAAGTATACATAACCTTTTTAAACTGGGAATAAACTAACTGCCTTAAACTTGTATAAAACACTCACAACTTTCTCTCACATTAATCTCTTCAAATAGAGGCTTTAACATGTCTGAGTCTGTGTAAAGTATCTCTTGGAATAATGCATGAATATGGAGCAGAGTTTCCTGGTTTAAGACATCTCAACATTCTTCTAGACACTCTTATATGGGATTATACTCACTGATTTCTAACTACTTCATGTAATTGGATAGCTTTTTCCATGAACAAACTTTTAACAAGTCTTCTTTGAAATAAAACCTTAATAAGCTATTTTATTTTCAATTACAGAAACTCGTGGAAAAACATGACATCTCCCCAAGTTCTAAGATTCACCAAGAAAATTGCAACAGACTTAATAAGACTTATACTTGAAGCAAGAAAGTTTAGTTAAATCTAACGATAATTTTGTAATGTAGACACTCGTACTAGCTTATTCAAGGGGTGAATGTGAAAAGTGGTGTAATCTGCTTCTTTATTCAATAGCACTTAGAACTTTTTTGCTTTCACCCCTCTGTGTTGTATGTTACTTCCAGGAAATGTACTTTAGCATACATCATTAAGTAAGTTCAATACAAGTACAGAGTGCAGGGCTATCTATCCAGTAAGTCCACTTTTTGAATGGCTGTACTTTCTGAATCTCTGTGAACTGAAAAATCTTCTTTAAGTTTGTTGTCCAAAATAACTAAAAACGCGAATATTGGTAGAAGTCCAAACATGGAAAGTAGGGAAACAAATAGGTCTTCTTGTAGACCATAACCAATAGTACTCAGACAAACTTAAGCTTTGTATGACTCAGAACTTGGCAAGTCGAACATAGTGGCGCGTTATACTTTGAGCCTCTGTTTGGCAAGAAAAGCAATTTAAATTCCATAATATCCGGTTATTTGAATCTTTTATATGCTCCATAAAAAATATGACTAGACTTGTTGTGCGTGTTGTACTATTTGTTTGTCTTATATCTAGGTCTGTTTCGTAGAGAAAAAAAGTAATGTCCAAAACACCCAACTGATGTTCTTGAAAATACTACTTTTGTATAGCTATTAAGACCACCGAGTTGATATTTAAGACCACCGAGTTGTTTGAAAGAGTTGTTCATTTAATGCTGTAGTATGAACTCATTCAATGTGTGGCTAGTGAGATGGTAAAGGTTCCAGCCAGGCATATAAGACCCCCGTGGGTTGTAATGGTGGATGGTTGCACCTTGTGACCATATTAAGTGCATTAAAATATTGATGGTTGTGTCTACAAAATTGTCCAAAACTCACTGACCATTTCGTTTTTTTCACTTTCAGGGCAGCACAATATAGTCTTTTTTCACACGGAAATCTATTGTAATAATGCAAGTGTTAGATTGTATGCCCAAAATTGTAGCTTTACCATTAATTAAGCAAGCCAATGTCACGCAATATGATAGATTCTTAAGATTTGTAACCATGCTACAAGAATGTTCTTTTGATTGCGTAATGTCCAAAATATTTGGATAGGTGACCGACATTGCCGCAGACTTGTGACCTTGAAGGACTTGCACAGAAAAATGGTGGCATCAATTCTAGACAAACCACTTTAGCTCTGCCACAGACAAAATCTCTCCCTTGATATCAAATTCTAAGCCACAAATATACTTAGATGTCTGCCTTAAATTTTATTTCTATCATTATTTTATCCTTTGAATATAATGTTTTGTTAAGTGGCAGTCTGATATTCTGCACACACAGAAAGGATACCATTTTTTAAAGGGGAATTATCTCCCTTAAAATAAACCTTTTTCCAAAATAACCTCCCTTGTCAATACGCAAACTTTCCTTCAAGGAATCTGTTTTTCTGCTGTTTATTTTGATTTTGTTAAGAAATTCCTGGAAAATTTAATTCCATAGAGATAGATAAAGCAGACGTAGTCCCTTGGCAACACTGTTGTTTATTTGGATAAAACATCTCTAAATTGATCTTTTATGTCATCATTTCCAACCTCTATATTGTGCTTATCATCAAAGGACCATTTTCTCTTAATGCAGCAACAACTCAAACAAATATTTTCCCGTGTTTTGCTATATGCGAACTACCATACATACAAACAGTTCTAGTTCTCTAACTTTGATTGTTGGATTATCTCCCTTTTATATAATTTATATATATATATTTTAACTCAAACTTGTAGAACAAAGAGACAACTGATACTGTACATTATTTTTACTTGACAAATGCGAACCCCAGTCTTGGTTTACTTAATCTAACAACAAATTGTGTTCATTCAATGCAGACTTTTAAGGAAGTAAAGATAAGATTTAAAGAAGGAACATTTTATAATGGATAAGAAAAACAGGACCTTACAACAAACATAAACAAACCCCTTCAATATTTAAATTAAAACCTGAGAATAAACCCAAGACTTAGAAAATGCAGATATGTACACCCGTTAACTTTATCTTACTAGCATGGCTATAAAACAAAGAGAGAAAAATGTGTTACCTTTTACAGATCCAAATTCACAAGCTCTGAAAAAACAAATCCTTTTTCCATGGTTGTATAAATCCATGTCTGTTTGATAAAATGTTCTAGTAGTTGCATATTCCTAGCTGCTTCACAGAGTATTCCTCAAACACAAGCGAAAAGCAAAATATTTTCAATTTTCTTTTTCTAGTTTTTATCCCTCTATAAAAGTCAAATAAAGTGACTAAATAGAAACTTCCAAGTCCTTCCAATGTAAGTATTCAATTAACTGTATTGTCTGTTTATTTAAAATCCACTGTCTACTGCCTGAGTTAAAATACCTTGTCTTTACTGTTTGATCACTCCGCGTTGTTTGGAAGCTTGATTCCGAGTGGTCTGTATCAGCTGAGAAGCTTGGCGATAAAATATTCCTGACAGAATTGATTTTGTCTAGACTGCTGCGGCATTTTCACAAAATATTACAGAGGTGAAAACTATTCTAGCGATTCCGATATGTTGCCAATTGCTCTCCAGCCAGAACTGAAGACTTGCCAGTAATTACAGCATGGAATGCATAGCTATTGAAAAACCACGTATCTCAAAAAGCTGTAAAAATACATGTTTCAGCTCTACACGACTGCCTAGCTATTGTGTCTGATGACCTACTGACATACATGTTTCATACTGCGGCTAACACACAACATATACAGGCAGTCTGTGGATAAACCATTGGGTATCAGTAAGCTTTAAGGTTCAACATAGAGAAGATAGAGGCTGTGGAAACTAAAACAGCTGACGAGGGGAAAACCCATGAAAGAATAAAAAACTGCTGATGTTGCAGAAACTTACACATTTCTACAGTTGCCACTTAACTATTTTCTGTCTGCACCATTCTCTGCTATGCATTTTCGATCTGCATTCTGGCTAAAGAATTGTCTGATAATGAAACAAGAAACTGCGCACTTGCCGATTGAACAGAAATCTTAATCAACAAGTAGGAGATAGATAAAAAGCTCAAAGCCCTCTGTATGCATTTACAAATATAGCACCAATACTAGAATCAATCATTTCAGACATCATATATTGCTTTATGAATTTTGAAAACAGAATGAAAGTAGCTGTCTTTAGAATCGCTATTTTTGTTATAAGTCTAAGCTCACAAATAGGATTCCAAGCTGACAAATGTATCTTTTCTTACAAATTAATAGCCTTGCAGAAAGTTGACAGTTTTAACCAAATTATTGATCATTCCATACTAACGATACAAAACAAATTATCAGAAAACAGTTAAGCTGATACCCACGCTCTCCTCATTGACTAGCATCTTTACAAAATATACCCTAACCAAATTCCCTCTGAATCCTCCATTTGCTTTTAACATTATAGAAATCATATCAATAAATTCAACAGAAAATATTTACAAAATGCATTAGTTTTTCTTAAGATCTGATGCAGTATTCATGAAGCTTAACATGAAGACGAACAGTTACTGCAATCTTGAGGGAAACTTACAGCCTGATAACCAACAAATACTACTATAAAGGTTACAAGATGCACCAGTTCTTTGCATACAGTTGCCTACATGGATGAGCATGAACGTTCTGGTATGGCAAAACACATCCCACCATGACAAAAACCACCGCAACTAACTGCATAACTTACCTGTTTTATCTCCCTCAAAACCTGCAGTTACTATCAACTACACCTGCCATCCTTTACAGTCTACATTTACTTACACAAACCTATTATCCTAGTTACCTATTCAAGAAAACTTTTATAAAATAACCCAGAAATGTTCACAACTTTTTCCTCTTTTATGCAGAACTGAGCATTCAATAACTTGATACTTGTATGAATTCATCACTTTTGAAAGTCCTCTGTACGAGCAACGATATAACAATACTTTTCTTAAACCAAACCACCATTTTGAAATCTAGAATACAAAAGTGATGGTTGTAACTTGTTAGTATACAATTTGAAATTTACGCTCAAAGTGGTGTATCCATTAAACCACTGAGATTAAATGTTTCAAATGAATAACCACAGAAGTAGCATCCCCAGTGAACCTGATGATTGAAGAGAGTTGTATTAAAGTTTGAAGTACGAAACTAAAGTCTTATTTCCACGATCACAAAATGTCCCAAGTCCACTGTTCACAAGCACAAGTTCACAGTGAGTATGTCTGAATCCATCTGAAGCTTGCTATAAACTGCCTTACTCTCAGACTGTCTGTGTCTCATGTGAAACTGCCATCCTAGCATTTTGTTGCTTTAAAACTATACAGTATTGATCACACATAACCAAAAAAAATTGTGCAAGCTCTGCATACAACCCCTCTGCCAAAATGTTGTCTTATTATTCGGAGACATGTTTGAATCAATTTTCCATTTTTCTCGAAGATCTATGCATAAAATGATGGATGAAACACGAAGCCGTTTCCATGTCTCGCGGGCTTCTTCTCTAGACATCCGTACATTTTTACAGTCATCAAAAATAATTCACCCGTTGTCTACCCCTATCCCCCCCAAACTGCTTCCATGTCCGTTTGCCCCACCCACTTTACTCCTAAGAAAGTTTAAGACCTACATACACCAGACTGTGAATCTATCGTCGTTCCATCCCTGCAAGAACACGCATTTTCTTGACTTTCTGCATGCCACAAAGTTATTACTCATTTGACCATCTCTCCTCATTGTCCTAAACTTATACGCGATTCTCTTCGTTTGTTTTGTCCTTAGATAATTCCATTCCAATCACTGAATAATAGCAGTAATTTGTTTATCACTTTACAAACCCTTTCGAAAAATTCCAAGAAAGGCTCAACAACATAATGTCCAAACCTCAAATCTTCCAAAATAATTATTCCAATTCCAAGACCTATTACCATGCACACGCACTTGCACATGCCAATGCTTTTATGGTCATATTTAACCCTATCCACTGCATTTAAAGCCACAAATCAGTCTGCATCGCATAAACTTCCAGACTAAATATCAATACCATTAAGTAAAGTCTGTTACGACAAAATATGCAGTTACAAATCTCTGATGTCTGTGGAATTTGCTTTTATATTCTGACAATTTGGCTTTTGCCAGCTTAACAAAATTTTACCAATACTTCAAGTTCAAATTAGACCCTCCCTCATACCCTACCCCAAAACCGCCCCTTTTCAAGTTTTCTTATCTTGTGTACATCATATGGTTTCTATAACAAGAAAACACACAAAGTCATCAGATGTTTTGCTTCTAAAACATCTCAAGAAGTGGTATTCCTAACTGTTATATTAACCAGCAAGCTACAAAACTAATAATAACTAGTCGTCACCAAAGAAAAAAACAAGATACAACAAAGGCATGTTTCTAGAAAATCTCCCAAAATGTCTGTCGTTCCAATAGATCTACATCCCAAAGCTCGTCAACGACCAAATATTTATTGATCACCAGACATTCCTGGCAGCACAATCATCTCTCAGACCAAAGACAAACCTTCATCAGGCATGCAGCATCAATAAAACATGTCTAGACGCTATGCCATGAGTGATTTTTGAAAACTTGCTGAGTCGACAAGACAAACAAAACTTGAAAATTACACACCCGTGCAACCCCCCCGTGAGCGCTATGTTGTGTAATATTTAAAAGTATTCCTGCACCTAAGAGCTATGTAGTTTAAACACACAAACAGTTAACCCTGTGTTGAAAACCCCAAGCACTAGGTAGTAAAATATTAAACAATTCTGCACCCCAGCACTATGTTGAATAAAAGATTTGGTAGCCTTGTTTAAACCCCAAGAACTTTGTATTGTAATACCTCTGATGTTTTTCTTCTCTCTGTCTACAGCATAAACATCTTGTCATATAAATTCCAATCCACCTCGACTTCAGTCCCAGACAAGTTAAATGTCAAGGAGGAACAGACAAAATAAATGGCCAATGACTTTATAATCCAGTCTTTCACATTATCCCAGACAGCCACCGTTTATTACCTGACACAACATAAACAATCCTGAGGCCTTCCTCTCCTTGGCTAACAGACTTCATCAATTGAAAAGGTACCCAGTGTTTTCCCTCCCCAGATAAACCACAAAACTGTCTGGAGGTCACCTGACTTGACAATTCCCTACAGTAAACTAAACTACAAGGGACGTTACTCAGAGACGCATTATCCATTACAAGGGACGTAACTCTTAAGATGTACATTGGTAATTTCCGCAACAAGGGACATAACTCAAAGATGCAGTATATGCAACAATGGTTGTAACTTTTAAGATGCAGTTTCAACAACAAGTGCCCTAACTCAAATAGAAGCTGGACCCTAGAAGCATCGTACCAAAACTGTCTGGAAGTCACTGTTAAGTCTTATCACAGCACCAATGAATAAGGACAATGATTTTAACAGATTTTGGATTGAGAGTTATGGATCTTCAAAGATTTTGACAGAAACAATGTGAGAGTTATGGTCCCTAGGATGAAATGCAGTTTGACAATAATTCCCACTTGATTGAGTGAACTTTTCCTAATGCTTAATCTAAATATACGTACAGCTCTACTACAACAGGCGCACTTTTCCCCCCAATTCAAACACTCTTAACAAATAGACAATGTCATTTACCATTCATCAAACATCGCCCTTATTGTCTGTAGTTTATCCGCCCCAGAACCTGTTTTAGCCCACCAATGACGGCAGTAGAGAGCCCTTAGAAATGCCTTTTGATCTCCAATACGGCAGTTATGATGACATGGCACATTAACTGGTTTGTCTGCAATGAATCAGCTGATCTCAAATACTGTGCATTAATTTTCGTGTGCGTAGAGTAACAGTTAAATAGCTACGCTTTAAACTGGAGTTTGTTTTCAAAGCACCAAACACTTGTACATTGTCTGAAACTAATGTTCCAACACCCCAAAATAATGTTTAACCTAACCCATAAAATTCACAAAGAATAGTGCTCTACAAAGATTAATGAGTTCACAGTAGAACTATATTCCATAACATTCTATGTAAATGTCTACAGATAAAATAAATCTCCATTTTTGTTAGCTAATAGCTGTCTTTTTTTGCCAGTTGTGTGGCCTGTTATTTACAGTAGATCTATTTTTGGCATTGACAGAACAAATCTGAAGTAATAGACACCAAAGCACCAAACTTCAGCGTTGAAAGAAAAATAGTTTATCTCCCCCTCCCCCCTGACGTAGACTCCAATCCACCAATACTCATTTTTCTCCTGAGATATTTTTTCCAATTTTTAGACCTTGTTTTTTATTTATTGAGTATGAATGAGCTTACCTAGATGTTCCAGTTAAAGTCCAAGCTGTTAGAAGTGCCAGTCTATGATACCCAACACAAAGTCCAAGCTGTTAGAAGTCCGACAGCAGTTTTTGACTTTCTGTTTTCACAGTTACTTTTATAACCATGGCTTTTTCTCTCTTTCTCTCGCTTCCCAGAAGTTAAGGCTTCATATGTTGTTCATGGTCTGTGTATGACATGTTCACATCACATGATCCTGCAGTGTCACAGACGGCTTAACCACTCCATAGTTACTTAACCTTGGCTCTTGACAACTGGAAATAGACAAGACGGAAAAAACATTACAAAAATAGTCAGATTTGGAAACAGAAAACATACTGCGGAATCATTTATTTTCGTGGACACAAGATTTCGTGAGGCACTCAGATTCGAGGATTTCAAAGTAATACACATACACTTGAAACTAATTCTTGCACTTGTTGCCATTTGAATGTGTTTCAGCTGTTCAACAATATCCACAAAAATAAACATGTGCATAGTATAAGAAAAGCAAGTACTTTTTGTGAATAGATTTCGAATCTTAAGCTTGCATTTCCTGGACTACAATTTAAAAGGTGAAATGTCAGATTTCCACATTCTGCTAGATAAAGAAGCTAATAAAACTCTCTTGGATTCAACCTACTAATCATATCAGTGTAAGTGGGTGACCTGCCCTACAATGTCAAGTAAAGCTTCATAATATATAACATAAACCTGGTAAAAAATAAGCTATATAAGAATAATACTAGTGTTATACACAGGTTATTACTAACAATGACATCAACTTTCATGTATTGTTTCAAAGGCAAAGACACAACTGTTAAAAGAATAGTATCTAACATGCATATGTACTAATCATATGAGATCTATATAACAAGTGTTGTGTTGCACAGATAACAAAACAGGATGGGGGGGTGGTATCGGGGTCAAAGGTCAAGAATTAGAAGTAAAAAAAATACATGAATGGAGTCTTCAGAAATTGGTTAAAGTTGTGTATACAAATACAGAGAATGTGAGAAACCAAAACACAGCAATGCCACAACATGGATGTACATGTATCTATGTTTAGTACTGTTCAGCATGTGTAACATTGATGTGAACAGTTTTACTTTAACCCCAATTGTAAAACCAAAGATGAACAACCAGATTTTTACACAACAAACAACCAAGCAATCAAAATGTTTTGACTGCACTCATCCTCAGGAAATAGTCTTGTTCTGAACTCATTACGTAGGTGTGCCCATTTGCATAATTATGTCACCAAAACAGATCTATAAATACTACTGTTCACTGTAATACCTACAAGGATTCCTCTTTCCAATGGTATATATGGTAATCTAGCTAACACCAGCAACATATCTAACATGGTAAACTCTTGTGCTATTCCTAGGCATGTCATTGTCTTTCAAACGCATTAAAGATTCATAAGCAAAGATCCTAGGAGAAAACAACTTCAGGCCCCCAAATAAATACAGTAACTGACCTACTGACGTTGTGGGTAAAGATTTAATTAAGGCAGCAATAAATTGAAGGGATGGACTGATAGACAAACAATATACCCTAGACAAACAGTAGTACGTTTCCTTGCATTGTACAAAAGTTTCCAAATTATACAATAGAAACAACAAAATTGAATGATGACTATAAAGATAACATAACTGAATATTGAAGAAGGTGGAAACTGTGACATTCGTGTGTGCACTTACCAAAATGTAATACCAAGTCTTTTGTCATTATGACCTACTGTAAATCTATAAACAAATTGATGGGTGAACGGAAAACTGTTGTAATTATATCCCCTAAGAAGAAGGTTAAAACAGTTCTCCTTCTAACCCTGGGCATTGCCTATGCCAGTTGGTTCTTAGGAAAATAGGGGAAAAAGAAAAAAAGAGATAAAAGTTTGCACTTAAAACATGCAGATTTCTTTCATATTGACCCAGACACACTTAACATAATCCAACAAAGTGATAAAGTCCTGTCTTCTCCTCTTATTATTGTAGAGAAAAAAAAATGATTGATGTATATTTATCACTGGCACACTCCTATGTCTGGGCCATTATTTTTCATTAAATTTTGCTGTCATCCATTCTTCAGTAGTCTGAGTAAAGAAGTCTTCAAATGCCCTCACGATCATTTGTCACTTTTGTTTGATGAGAGACATGCAACACAAGAATCAAGATTATGGATATCCCAGTGCGAATGAAGAACTGTGAATCATGATGGTTTAAGTCAGCATCTGGGAAAATTGGTTAAAACACCAGTCAACCTACAACCTAATCCACTCTGCCTATCACCGATTTTAGCAATTTTTCATAAGAGTTAAAATACTGAGAAATATTGGGAAGCTTCACTACATGCCCCACTGCCAGACTGCACAAACTACATTTAACCCACTGCCAGACTGCACAAACTACATTTAACCCACTGCCAGACTGCACAAACTACATTTAACCCACTGCCAGACTGCACAAACTACATTTAAAAGTCAGTAAATTCTTGGAACAACTGAGTTAAGTAATTAGTTGAACTGTAATCATTGGAATACTTACTTGCGAGACATCTACACATACAGTAGATAACAGATACTTCAAACTATGGGTGAAAAATAAGCCTTGAAATACTAACATTTTGACTTCTATTTGCAGCAAGTTTCGAGTGGGGTGAGTGCAAAATGGCTGTATCAAACTCTTCATTTAAAAGTACTTAGAACTGTATTGCAGTCACCCTGTATGGAGTGATTACATTCAACCTACACTATAACCACAACCTGTCTAAAATTTCTCCTTATTTGCTTTATTCAATTTTATTGCCACTTAAAGACAAAATGTCAAAGCAATTTCTAACCATCCAGTTTTAAATAAAAAATGATCATATTGACAATTTCAGAGCCTATAAATTTGTTAGAAGTATACAACTAAAGTGCACATTTTTCTGTTTTTATTTTATTACTCATTTTTCTACCTACACAAATGTAAATCAATACTAAGAACTTAACCCACGTACAACAAAAGTACCCTAACAGAACAATCAATAGCAACATTAATAAATATTTGAATGTACTTTTAACAGGACATTTGATAAATAAAATCAGTGACAGTTACTATACACTATTTAACAGATAAAAGACCCAACCCTTACATTCAAGATAAGTCACCTCGATAGCCTAGTGGTAGAGTGCTCCCTTCGAGTAGGGGAGGTTCAGGGTTCAATCCCTGATAGAGGCCGCGTTATACCAAAGACGTTAAATTTGTTGTACCAGTGGTTCTCCTGTTTAGCACTCAAACACTGGCTCTTTCTAAATTCTTAAAAGTTCTCAAATAGCATCGTTGAGGGTTGTATGGAAGATTGACTATATATAATATAAGCTCCCTCGTTTAAATGATCGTCGAAAAAACAACAAAAACACAAATTCAAAGAGCTTTTAGCCTATTGAACATTGAAAAAGAGAGCTAAAGGATTCTATTTGCATCTATCTTCATTCTTCAGCGCGTAACTCTTTTTCTTGTTCACCCACCTGACCAGTCAAACTTCTTCCTGTACTCACTTGAAATTAGGGAACCACCGCTTTAATGGATATTTTTAATGCCCAATTTCCCAGGGAGACATGTTGTTATACGTATTTGTATTATACCAAATTAATGGGTAGGTCTAGTTGTGTGTATGAACATAGTAATAGAAAGTGCTGAGTAGGGCCAGAAGCATGTGCCAAATTGTGTGAACCAGATCTGCCAAGTATTTGTGTGCCAAATTAACTACAGCACACTTCAGTCTGTTTAAGTAAGTACACTCTGAAAACAGCTGCAACAGATAGAAGCCCATCGTAATATATAAATTATAGGAAATGTACTGTTCATGAAAAACAATTCAAAACATTAGTTCCGCAAAATTGTTTATATCCACATTTATTTATTCAGCAAACTGTCCAGCTATTGAGTAGATGAACATACTTTGTGTACTTTACATAGACTGGACGGTCACTTATAATCCTGATACAAATATCATACATGCTCTCTAGTTACATTTACCAGTATAAAGTAATTGAAATATTGGTTGAAAACTGTACATGTAATATAATTATATAACGATAAACCCTTAAGGCATTTGAATGTATATACTTTGTACTCAGTTATTGTAAATCATTTTGGGTTTCTCTCACTTTGCATGATTATTAAGTTGGATAGAAGACACAAGCACCCATGTTATTGTTCAACACAAACTTTATACCAATCTTTCCAGCAGTATCGCTTGAAATCATTGTTTCAAGTTTTAGCTGATCATTTCAAAACACACCATATCAGTTTGAAAGCTCTATTCGAATTGTTAAATGTTAAGCAATAAATGCCACTCCACTCACCTTATAAACAAAATAGCGGGAAGTACAGAACACGTTTTCATAAATGATTTACTTATTCCAACAGACCAAAGCTAAAAACTGTAACTTATTCATCGAAAAACATTCAACAGGTCTGGTGTGGTGCACTACCAGGACATTGTGGTAAACTATTGCACGTGTGTAGGATGACAGTTTCCCAGGGGGGTGAATCCGTTCTATCTACTTCTCTATTCATCAGCATTTAGAACACTTTCCCTTTCACCCTCCCTCGGTCTATCCTACACACTTGCTAGAGTAGTTTACATAATGAGTAATTCACAGTTTGCAAATAGTTTGAGTAAAATCCGTTAAAACAAATAATAACCACAAAACTCTTCCGCATGACTAATTGTTGGTTATTCATTCTAGAAAACATAAGGCAGTTGCTATGACGATGAAGTGCATAATGACACACAGGTGATGTAACAACAAATGTAAAAACAAAATTAAAAGAAAACCTACACATCCAGGTGAATCTTCCAAGATGATAATTAATTCCACTTCACTTCCATGCT
>ENA-OREC01000978-OREC01000978.1-marine-metagenome-genome-assembly--contig:-NODE-978-length-13269-cov-13.257732_pt1 | contig 13269 bp, 3 predicted proteins | sample MGYA00248626_ERZ508543 | MGnify/ENA primary metagenome ERZ508543 (study PRJEB26211, sample SAMN05518279) | marine metagenome | isolation source: Puget Sound, Washington, USA | host: Bankia setacea... | reverse complement strand
AACCAATGATGACTTGAAACCTTAAACCAATGATGACTTGAAACATTTAACCAATGATGACTTGAAACCTTAAACCAATGATGACTTGAAACATTTAACCAATGATGACTTGAAACCTTAAACCAATGATGACTTGAAACATTAAACCAATGATGAATTGAAACCTTAAACCAATGATGACTTGAAACATTTAACCAATGATGACTTGAAACCTTAAATCAATGATGACTTGAAACATTAAACCGATGATGACTTGAAACATTAAACCAATGATGACATGAAACATTAAGCCAATAATGACTTGAAACATTAAACCAATGATGACTTGAAACATTAAACCAATGATGACTTGAAACATTAAACCAATGATGACGTGAAACATTTAACCAATGATGACTTGAACCATTAAACCAATGATGACTTGAAACATTAAAATCAACACTACTCAATGTCTCTTTTTTAATATTATGAAACTAAGAAAACCATTGTACAGAAAGATAGCACATGTTTACTAACACTGACTCTATTCCAGCAGTCTAAATTAAATTGGCAATAAGAGATTTGAACTCAAAGTGAATGTTCGCTTTAACCAAAGTATGAACGTAGTATTTTCATATAGTAAACATTCCGAGAAGTAAAGTTGCTTTAATTATATACGATGTCTATTAATTAAAACAATAACAATTATTAATTAATTACAAGTTAACAGACCAGAAAACATCACACGTCATAAAGCATTCTAAATGTTGATGACGCAGCTTTGAACAGCAGACGAAAACAACGTGTTGACAGACGAATCATGTGCATGTGATATGTCCATCAACGCATCAAATCGGACACTTTAGTGAACATTCCTTTATGTCTGAAACAAACATAACTTTGTCACAGAACTAGCATCGTTTCAGCATATTATAAACGTACGAGTATCTTTATATTACACACGTTAACACATAATCCAAGACGCTCTAAACTGGTCGGTGTTACTTGATACAAAGAGGAACTCACTTCCGTTTTCATTGTCGTGTTGTATGATGGTGTAAAAGCAGAAACACTGTCCAATGCTGTAACATAAACTTCTATTAAAGCGTCTACAAGTATCTGTATCCGGTATTCACTTAATTCAATATTCAAATACAATCGATGAATTTCCTTCTCATACGTCAATGGTATACTACTGTAAGAGATATGTTGTCCACGTGACCGATCGTGGGTTGTTTAATTGCAGCAAAACTTAAAAAGCCACCGAGCCCATTTTAAGTGTCTTACTAAGAATATCCTAGACAAACTAAACATATAAGTGTCCTTGATGTACAGCTAAATCGATCAGTCACTTGCATTCACACATGTTCAGTTCTAAACTTTCAGAGAAAATATAAAAGTAGACTTATAATGAAAGTGGTTATGCGTGATATTTCAGAACCATAATGCAATCCTACAAGTTTTATACGAATTCGCGATGTCAATATTGTTATACTGACAACAAGGGGCCGTGTTGCGCAGCGGATAGAGGGTTTAACTCGGTCGTAATGTCGAACCACCTCATATTAACATAAAGGCCCCAGTTTTGTCCTTGATTGTTATTGAAAACAAACCATCGAATACCTAACTAAACTTTTCAAATGTGCATATGCATTCTCTTGAATGTAGTTTTAAAGGCATGTTACAGGTGTACATCAACTTTAACCCTAGTTCCAATGCTAGTTTGACACACGCTTGCAAATGTTTCGAGGATGGAAGGTCCGTTTCCTTCTTTCATCTGTTTGTAATGTGTCTGATCAACACTACTGACCCGCTGCCCTGAGAGTGTCCTGGGCTTAAAGGATAGAACACTCGATGGGGGATGCCCAGCTGATGAGTCAGTGTTTGTTGCAGTAATGACTGTATTTTACACTTATCGTATTTGTATATAAAACACGGTTCACTTCCTTTTTTGTGTATAGGAGACAATCACGGGACCGTTATAGAATATTGATTTGGATTGGAGTGTTGTTATGAGTTAATCCTTCCGTAGCAGCCGTTCATATGTGTGGTTCAAATGAAATTACACGTCGAACAAAACATTGACAATGTTAACATACTAACCCGTGCTCATGTTTTTTCTCGTTTTTTTTCTCCGTTATTTGTTCTCTTTTTATGAAACCCCAGGTAAAATCCCACAAAGTCACCAAGTTAACTGGCCAGGTAACTATAAATAGTACACAGTTAAACCTAGTTAGTATTCACAATATAGTATATCTACTAATTAATATGGCATACTCGTGCGACAATAAAATTCGCCGTTTTTGATGCATAGTAAATGTGCAGTTAAGCTTTCATTAATACTAAATAGCAGGGATGATAAATGGATACGTGAGATTTGTCTCGCTTCAACACATCCAAATATCGACTAATTGATACTTGTGCACTAGTGATGGGACACCAGTTCGCATCCCTTATTTACAAGTACTCTACTCGATTTTTATCTGAGAAGCAAAACTGATGCATTTGCATTTTTGGCGGGATGTTTCAGATTTCAAAATGTAAAATAATCACCTTTCTATTTGCAAGCAATGTTTCCCGGAAGACCGTTTTAGTGAAATGAGAAACTTTTTATTTGACCCTCAGATTTGTGTGATCCCTTGAAAAAGAAAGGTGATAAAGAACGTATCTTATTGAACATCATCAACTCTTAATTGCAGTTAAATTCTTTATTATTGTTTTCACTGCTTTGCAATCGAAACAAACAACCTCCTGTATACAGGCTTACACAATTTAACAACTGCGTTTATTTACCGTTCGTCATCACCACGTTAACTACACAGCATAGAGTAGTTCGTGTCAGCAGTTTGTATGTAAACTAACATGAAGAAGCATCAAAGCAACTACTCCTGTCCAATTTTGCACTTAGTTTACGATTCTTTTCATCTTGCCTTTGTCAGTTTAGCATATACTAGTACAATAAGTGATATATTTCAAAGTTATAGTATTGAGAAATGTTGTTTGTGCATACTCAAATCATGTCGATGGTTGGCGATTTAATAGCAAGTTAACTATGTCTGTACATATCTGCTAATAATGTATACTCTATTGAACACAGACGTGTATGAAATTATAATGTAAGTATGTATACGTGACTTATATACAGACACGTTTGTATTGTGTTTATCTCGGAACTCTGTTGTGTGATTACGGCTATGTTGCTTTAATAGAAACTCGAATACTGCTCAGTTAAGTCTAAACACACCCCTTGAATCAAAGAATAGTGTTTTCTACATAAACAATCTCCTTCACCAACCGGTGCAGACAATAAAATACGCAGAGTTACTGTGGTGCGTTTGTATATACGTACGTATCACTGGACAGTAAGACAACTACATACATCGACCCCGAGTGGTACCTAATACATCCATCTGTGAGTATGTCATGTTGCACATTTGAGTGCCATGTTATAAACACTTACAGAAAAGTAAAGCAAACTCTCGAAATTTGTTTGTTTGTTTGTGTCGACGATATTTAACGAGGGAGCTTATTCGACATAAGTCAAGGTTCCATAAGGCCCTCAAAGATGGTATTATTTCTTTTTGGCAATGTACGACTTGTCCACGTTGTGTTGCACAAGTAAACTATGTAATCGTTGGTTGTGTTTGAACCTGTTATACGAAACATTCACGACTATGTTTAGCCATATAACTGTATGCTAGTAAAGAATTGATTGTTCTTAGAACCAAAACTGCTTATAACCTTTGACCATGCCGGTTACCAGACCTTTCTGTTTGGTCTATCGTGGGCTTACAAAAAAACTACACTCTTTGACATGTTTCTTTCCTATAGACAGTTACATCTTTAACTGCATCTGCCAAAAAACAATTTGACATTCACCATTTAGGCCACTCCAAAATAGATCGCAAAACACGAGCTTTTTATTCCTTCTGTCCCTTATCGTTGATAGGTTTATGTGGCATCTCATCCAAACTAATCCAGATTTGTACCACCATGTCATACTGACCCTTACATTCAATGGACCAGTGTATGTGCGGCTAACCCACTAACTGGTTGTAACACTGATGGAAAAATTAAATGTTTAAGCCTAGTTTAGTCGTTCATCGAACATAAGCTGAGCACTTGCCATGCATACACGCATACATGTACCAATCTTCAAGTACATGTACTTATGATGTTGAAACATCGTCCAAACCCGTACTGTCCTATGTAATGTACATGCTTCTCTACTATATACACCATGTATACAATGTACATAATGGTAAGTAAATAGTGTTGGTTTTACAATTCAGTAATATACATGTGTTTAATAGGCAGTGGTCAGTAGTCAACGCTCATGTTTACATTTACATGTGTATGTTGGTTTGTTTGTTTATTGTTTTGTTTCGTTTGAGGCCATCGTGAAAAATCGACTTGTCAAATGAGTGGCCTCTTAAAACAATTTCTTTTATTTGCTATTGTGTTCGGAGTAGCTGTATAACATGGATGTTGACCTTCAATCGTATGCAAATTCTCATGACGATATTTTACTTTTGCCCAATCACATTTACACCGAGAGGGAATTCGACGGGATGTAATTCTTTTCCAGTAGCGATATTATAATTTCCCCGGTGAGGCAATCGATTGAATAATACTTACTAAGCAGCATAACATATATCAATTACCCAGCAAGTTATAGTTGATGATAAATTCACCAGTATGTTAACCATAGCTATGTCTTCTCTTTGAGAGTAATAGGTCCATGGTACAATTCTCAGTTCAGAACTTATTTTTTTTTTCTTTACTGTTAAAATATTAGTGCCACATACTAAGAATTGATCATTCAGTTGATAATAACGATGTTAAGGTGGTTAAATTAATGCCATTTATATTGAGGTGTATCTTTTCAACTAAACATGAACCTATTGTGAACATGCTTTAATCACATATTAGTTGTATTGCTGCTATCGGAGCTCAACACCATCGATATAGGCACATTGAGAGACGCACTTACTTCATTGCATGTGTGAACTGTTCAGTATGCATGCTTGAATCTTCATTGATCTTTGCTTGTAACTGACATAACGACATGTATATTTATTATGTATGGTAGTAGAACTTAACTGCCACTGTTATTGCCAACCGTCAATATACAAGCATTCGATGGTCGATCTTAGAAACATAGAATTATACTGTTCTGTAAGCATGACATACGTCTTCTTGAACGGGTATATAACATCAATAAGGTTTCACTTGTTTCCAGTATTAACTTGCGGAATCTCATTTCTTATTTCAAACATGTTTATTTCTTATTGTTGTTTTTTCAACTGTCCTCAGTTATATGAATTGACATTCTTTGTAATGGTATATCTTGATTTAACAAATACCCGGTCATGTTCTTGACATGTAGCAACCAGCATTGGTACTTGTATTTACACTTTATCCCATGATTCAAACAACTGTGATTCCGCCTTTCTCTATTGCATACCATGCTTGAAACATTAATGTAATATTTTATATCACTTTTACGTTTTCTCCTTCATGTTATTGTGTGCCTGTTGAACTCCTTATTGCACATATGTTTCGATGTAAAGGTACATGTATGTATCTTACATTTGGACTTAGTGACCTACATTAAGTACTAAGTATATCATTACATGTACTTTAGTCGTGTGGTTAACTTCTTATATCTTAACATGCATTAACTATTTAAAAATTGCTTTCTTTGTGTTAACGTCATACAACATTAATTGAAAAAACTAGAGTTCAGATATCGATACGTTTGCCACAAAAATGCGCGCTACTCAACACCTCCTTTTAACACCGAATTCCTCGGATATCTATACGTCAAACACAAATGCAAACATCCATCAACAACGTATGCAAAACGAGTTTACTTGTCAATGTGTGGCTTCATTAACTAACAGATGACATTAAGTCGTATCAAGAGACTGAAATTTGCTAGTCGTTAGAACATGAAAGTTAGCTTTTTCTATAAACGTTCTTTCTTATTTTCTATTTACATACATTACACGGACTATCGTCTATCGTCAATGAAAAAGAGACAATGTTTTAAATTATGCCGCATGTAAATAAAAGTATCGATTCGGCAATAAGCGAGCAACCTAACTATTCCCGGCGATATTTTCTCTCCGGCTTAGTCTCAACATCTGCGAATGTATCCCTCATACATAAAACTTCCATCAACAATTAAAGCATGATTACATGAATATGTATATAGTAGATAAATTGATAATTAGTTAGTGATCCGTCTTCACCTAATTGACGTTGTAATTGTTTAAGAAGACTTTCATGAATTGATTGGAATGCTCGTTAATAGAAAATGATTTTAACTGGGCATAGTTTTGACGATAACAATGAAGGATTCTGACGACAACACATCCACCGACTTTCCACTACTCCTAAACGACACTTAACATATACTAAGGATTTGCTTGTTTCTTCTTCAGTTTTGTCTTTTCAATTGTGTTTGCAACTGAGATTAGGTTAGCGGTGTGCCTATCAGTTTGATACATGTACAACTAATCAAATACAACTCCCATATGAAGCCGAAAATGCTTGATGCAGTTAAAACCAGATTGCGCAAGCTACAACTCGGTAAAACATTCATACAACACTGGCATGACTCTCACTGAATCTGATGCTCTATATCAGCCTATATAAACAATAGGAGTGTGACTCTTGGTTAATCCAACAGTCAGTATTGCTCACAGTATTGTTAAAAACCTTTATGAGCACATCTATGTTAGAGTAGTGACGTATATAATTATAGTGTGTCATGTATTTCGTCCATAATGTAAATGTAACAAAGGGCATACAATGCAAATTTAACACATTTAGATGGGTGTATACATGTATAAATATATAAATGTAGCTTAATACGTGGATTCAATGAGTTATATTCGGTATTCTGTACAAAGAGATTATCATATTTAATAATACACACAGTCACGGATATGAACTATGTAGATGTGTCCTCTGTCATTAGTTGTGAACTAGACTTAGATATAATGCTGAATTTGTTTTCTGATTATGTAACACAAACAATGCTGCTTCTTTAATTAACAACTGTTGGTCTGTGCACTGACACCAGGTGTGTTCTGTACAGTGTATATGACAATGTCTTGCCGTGAAAATGATACACACATTCTCAAATATATCTTGTCAACATTAAGTTTTACATAACAACAATGCTAGACGTAATTGTATTTGCCGGTAGATTACATCGTCAACATACGACAACCTGCACCAAAGAACGCTTTGTTGCAGTTTTCACTATCATAAAGACGAGAAGCTTGACTAGATGCAATTAACGATGACCTCGAATCTTCAATATCGCATCAATGTTGGAAAAAGTTTGCAAATGATCCTTATGTATCAGAAAGTGAACCGGAACAACACCAGACAGCCCAATTCGTCCATAGTCCATTTTCAAAGTACGTCCCATATAGCGATATAGTTGTGGTCATTCCAGAAGGACAGGGACACTTTCTAAAAAAACACGCTCATATGCTCTACCATTCAAAGCACTAATTCCAAAAGTTCTTGAAATCCATAACAACCGTAACGTTTGGAATACTCATTTTCACAAAAGGTAATACAATATCAAGCAATCTGACACAAAATACAGTATACACGCAGATAAACAACAGTGTTTCTGTGAAATGCATTTACTTTTAAAACTTGAAAATAATGCATTATCTTTTATTTAAACGATATCTTTAGAAGATGTAGATCTATATTAATGATCATCATTAAGTTTAGAAAAGGAAACTTGAAATTTTCAAACAAATAGCGTTCATATTAAAAGTACGCACAAAAACGCTTAAATGCAAATAAAAGAATTTAAAAAAAGGACCAAAGGTGGATAGAATAATGAAAAAGAAGTTGTAATATACTTACATTGTTGAAACTATTCCGTTTAGAATGCTGCAGCAACTTGAATTAAATAAAACAAATAATAGTTTTCTTTTTAAACTAAAACAAATTCCTCAAAGTCAAAAGATTTCAACGAAAGACTTTGAGACAACAAGCCGATAAATGTTCCAATGTATAGAGCTGATTAGGATAACTACATTGCTCAAACTAGTCCGTAGCAGATTGGCCAAGTAGTTGAAGGTGACGACTCTGCTGTTGCCGCTCGCTTCACATATTTTTATATATCATAAACCAGGACTGTCTCCTCTCTCCCTTTTTCACAAGCGACCTTCACTCGACCGTGACGTATCAACTGAAACAATACTCGCATTTCAGCGCAAATTTAGCACACCTATATACTGAATTAATCAGTTTATATCGCATTGTTTGAAATCGATCTTTTGTTTGGAAACTGATCTTGGTTGAATTTATTGATTGTAATGAAGTTATAAATGTCTTAATTAGTTTTGCAGGATGTCGTTTTGTGGTAAAGCCATTGTTTATGTTGGTGTTTATCTGATGACAGAAGAGAAGAGAGAATACTAGATGGCGGGATGGGGACATTGTTGCTAACGACATCAACGACATTAGGACGAGGACAACATCTTCTATGTGTAACCTGAATAATTATATCACAGGCAAGACTGAAACAGGACGACGTAAACAATAACATAATCCGCAATGTCGAGCTACTAGTTTTAACTTGTCCGTGATTTAAGATGCTATAATTGTAATCAACTTCAAACAGAGATATCGATGGATGATTACAGAGTTAGTGCGAGGTCGGTACCACAAACCGGTTTAAGCACCAATTTTGTTTTAGGCCGTCGATATTTTAGTACGGTCTTGACGTATTTATAGAATCATGGTTACTGTGTGTTTACCAGCCTGTGTTGGTAAATAGTGAACCATCTGTGATTAGTGTTGTCACGTGCTGTGATGTTGCTCATTGTTTCGTGGTTGGCATCTTCATTGTGTGTTTGATGGCTATGAAGAAGGAAAGCTAATTGGTTTCTTTGACGAGCATAGTTGGAACAATTTTAGGTGGTTGCAAACACGTTATAAACCGTAAACAACTTATATACAAATTCTCTTCGTAGACGAAGGGGAGTTTAGTAAACCAAGCAAGAATGAAAGTTTGAAAAGAAAAAAATGCTGGTTTTACACGACGCTATGCCTTTTTGTACAGGAAGTAGTGACAAGGTATCACAAACTATTGTAGTCAAAGACATTTCATTATATGATATTTTCAGCAAAGGCTGAAGGTTCTTTGCATGTATTTGAAAGTGCCCTTTCCTTCATAGGACGGTGATGTAGAACATATGTCGGTCGAGCAAACTGGTTACTAGTCAGCGTGTGCTATTGTAAGAAGGGACACCTTGAGGTTTATGTACATGAAACATTTGATAAGGTTGTCTATACATAGAGAAGTATCTTACTGTAAATAATTTCAGTTTTAATTGATGTATGACCAAGGACCGCAAATGAAAATCGTTTTTTGAAAAGTAAGGAACATTACGATCAGTTCTTAAACTATTGTCATGACACTGTTTCTAAAGGTGTACCTGAATGCTAGACCTGTATATATGGCGATGAAAAAAGTATGTGGTGAAGATGCCATTTATCAACTGTTCAGTGTACCCATCTTGACCAATGATCTTAGCTGACAACTGGTCAACTTCAAACATCCGTGAGCAGTTCTAGTGTCAGAAAGGTGCGGATGAATGTCAATCAGGAAGGCAAGAGGAATGCCGAGTGACGCACATAAATAGATTTTGGGTGAAATGTAGTATAGTTAAGTGGAGATATTGTAAAACAGATAATCAAGCTACTAAATGGACAGTGTTAGAACGACTGTACATATCAGCACATTAACTTTAGACATTGATGCATTCAAACGTACATTAAATCAAATGTTGACAGGGCACCTGCTCACACGGCTGTAAAAGATGCAAACAGTTAAAGTAAACGTAGTCCCTCTGCCCAACATAGTTTGCCCCTGTCGACATACTAAAGTATGGTTCTTTACTGACATACCATTCATTCAAAAACGTATGTATACACGTGATTGTCTCCATAAGCACGTAAACACACAACCATGGATTACCCATTTTACTTTGACACGTTGTGATCTTGACACGTTGTGATCAAGCCATATACATGCCATCGATGTGTTTTTTTACTTGTTTGCTCTAAGTGTATATTTAATGCACTCACAAACATCATGTGCAATATGACATAGTAGTAGATGACTGTCAGTTTACAGACGAAGTAGTTAATATAGTGATGTGTATAGGTTATTTTAGCAGCAATGAAAACAAAATTAATACATTTTTCGTTTCAAGATGCATGTCTATTATGAATGTGTTTCATTCAGTGTGGTACGCTTGAACCCTGCTGTGCCGTTGTTGGTATGATGGCACACAATGTCTGATAATGATATTCAAAATGCTTGTCTTGGGAGAAGAGCTATACACATATGTAAACGACTACATACGTAGATGCATTTGTTTTCACGTTGACATATATTGAAATTGTCGACTTACATAATGATCAATCAATAGCAGTTATTAATTCACGTTAGCATTGTTGTGGTGAGCAAATATTTGGATGGCGAACATGTCATTGAACATGTTATTGTGTTGCACCACATGTGATTTAATACATACGGACCATAACTATGATTGTTTTATATGATTCTACGAACGATGGGTTTGATATAATCTACTTTAAAGCAATTGCACATATTTTGACAGCACAAACACTAACAGAGAGTACACTATCTAACATTGTTAATTGGAATATACATGCACACACAGCTGCACCTCACGTTACAGTACTACAGTTATACAGGATATGTTAATGTGGTTACAAGTTGGTTGTGTTATATTGTGAGAGTTTGACTATCTAACAACACGAGAAACAATCGACATTTAAAGTATGCTTATCCAATATACCATAGGTACATGTATACGTATAAACAATTTTGAATGTACCTGTTTCATTTCGACTTGTGATACATACGTTGTACATATTTGCATATTGTTGGTTGAAACTCGCTTATGACTAGGTAGTTTATAACCCATCTGAGACAACTGAAGGCGTATAAAACACAATGCTTGACAACTTTCCATAATTTTACCTGTAATATATATTCCAACATCATAAATCAACAATGCAGCGCAATGCAACATGAGTTAACACTAGTACAAGTCATCTACCATAGTAAATATACATGCTCTGTTCTAAGTTTCTTTTGTCAGAAATGGTGTGCAGCTGAGGAATTTAAACACAATTTGAAACAAATCCAAGCTAAATAGTCCTTGGTGACTTTATAATATTATAATGTTGTTGGAAAAATAACTCCGTTTTTAGTTCAAATTTACACGAAAACATAGTTGAAGAACCAGTTTTATTTGAATCTATGGGACAACCTTTGGCTATAAGATGATAACAATGTTTTATTATGGTAATTTATTAATGGAACATTACGACATACACACTGTTATACAAACGCTTCTTTTCAATGAGGCTGTGGAAGTCAATGTGAATCATTTTAATACACTAATAATTTTCTTTAGATTTGTATGAAACGTATATTCACAAACAAAGTAACGCGCAGCATCGATAATGTCACCTTATATACATCGTCTATCGTTAAATGGTGTTAACACTAGTTTTACCAATCCACAGTCTCGCCCTGTATCACGTGGGAAGACATTCGAATGACCTAATGTATTTAACGCTGACAGTATTAAGCTGTTTTACCAAGTATGGAATTATTTTGAAATGTCTTAAAGTTTTATCAGTTTGAGCTGTTCTCTTCGCTCTAAGCTTTTCACACAACTGTCCATTAGCATTAGACTGTGAATAAAACGCACTTAACTGCCATGGTGTTGTAATAGAGTTACTAATTAATCAAACAGTTCTTTTCTATGTATATATTTGTATCAGTGATATGATAACTATCGTTCACTGCTTGTCCAGTTAAGAAAGAGTTGTGTTTTAGAAAATGAAATGAACCACCTGTAGTAAATACATCACTTACATACTTAAATGTTTTCACAATTTCAACTGTTTACATTGCTGTAATATACAGAGTAGAGCAGAACAGAACGGAAACTTTTACTATTTGTACATCATTATAAAACAGACGCAAAACAAAATAAAACAGTTGTGTTATTCGTAGCTCTACCAGGCTTTCTGCAACGCATAACCTTTGTAACAGTATGTCAATCTTGAGTAGTGTACCTCACAAGTTATCTCTAACAACATAGTCAAAACCCTTTGAAAAATCGATAAAAGCGCACGATAATTGTTTTCGCTGATTAGGCATAACTGTAATGATTGATCGTCTTAAACATCGTGTCAACTGTATTATAAGGCCGTGCAAATAGTTTACCTAATGTACTTAGAACTGTTATGGCTCCACACTAGTTCTCATTATTCATGCGTCCATTCTTGTGTAAAGGTAATGCATAACTGGTCCTTCTGGCCATTTAGATGTGGAATTCACTGTGAAATATTGAGGGTGTCTTATTTTACTCAAATATAAACACCTAAACCCAAATTTGAGTTACATCGTCACACATTTTAAACTATGTGCTGGTTCTTATATCTGAAATAGCCCTTATATAGGGATTAATACACTCAATAGCATTAGTATGTTTATACACTTTCACAAATGGTAACACATTAAGTTACGTTAAAATCGACTCACTCCAGATGACGCAAACATAACTTTCGCCCTCAGATAGTATTATTGGTTTGATTAAAGAGGTTATTGTTATCTTTCCGGAGAACGCGTTTCCCGTTAACAATGCCAGGGATTCTGTCATGCTGGCACTTTGCAACGGTCACGTGATCGGCAAAATGGCAGAGTCATCAGCATTATATATTGAAGAGGTTAGTGTATAGGCTGTATCCTCGTTCAAATCGATGTTTACTGCGTGCAATAAATTTGATCCTTTGTGGAAGTGTTAAAAGTGTTTTATGTGTGTATTTTGTGTGTTCTATGTCAGTATTGTGTAGATAGGGATTGAGTAAATCGAAAAACGTACACATTTTGTTTGTTCTATGTCAGTATTGTGTAGATAGGGATTGAGTAAATCGAAAAACGTACACATTTTGTTTGTTCTTTGTCAGTATTGTGTAGATAGGGATTGAGTAAATCGAAAAACTTACACATTTTGTGTGTTCTATGTCAGTATTGTGTAGATAGGAATTGAGTAAATCGAAAAACGTTCACATTTTTTGTGTTCTATGTCAATATTGTGTAGATAGGGATTGAGTAAAACGAAAAACGTACACATTTTGTGTGTTCTATGTCAGTATTGTGTAGATAGGGATTGAGTAAATCGAAAAACTTACACA
>ENA-OREC01000977-OREC01000977.1-marine-metagenome-genome-assembly--contig:-NODE-977-length-13276-cov-14.141829_pt1 | contig 13276 bp, 2 predicted proteins | sample MGYA00248626_ERZ508543 | MGnify/ENA primary metagenome ERZ508543 (study PRJEB26211, sample SAMN05518279) | marine metagenome | isolation source: Puget Sound, Washington, USA | host: Bankia setacea... | reverse complement strand
GGGGGGGGGGGGGGGGGGGGGGGGGTGAACATCGGATGGTCAGAACTACAAACTTTTACCAGATATTATTGATAACATAATTGCCCATCTGCCAGATAACATCACCACTGATGGTTTAGATATACTCCAGCAGTGCAGTCAAACAGAAATCATGTAACTTTGTAAACCAGCACACTACCCCCCTCTTTAGTCCAATCACACGTTTTTCGATGGATTAAAAACTTGACCATACTGCCTTAGGGTCTTTTTGAAGGGAACTTGTATATATTACAGATTTTATCAGTTTAAAAACACTGGGACAAAAGGTGTTGTTATAAGCTTGTTGAATGAATTGAAGTTTTAACTTATTTAGGTGCAATTTTGTCTAAAAAGCTATAAGATTATTTACTAAGCTGAAAATTACAAATGCTTTGGAATGCCAATGTTTTTATATCCATTTAAATTGGAGTAATATAAAACGTGGATTTGGTAAATTTTCAATCCAAAGATAATCTTGAAATAACAAATCTCAATAAGAGAAAATAAGGCTAGCAAACAACTGTTAAGGTTTAAAATTGAATAATATATTTGTACAGAAATACTAGCAAATCACTGAAATGAAAATGAATAAGCATGACCTTACGTATAAGCTGTCAAAATAATTGAAATTCAAATTTGTCAAAATGCTTGAAATGAAAGAAAAACAGAGTAGTAGACTGAATGGGGCATTTGATTTATTTAATGGTCACAAAGAATTGAAACCCTTTGAAGCCTGGATGTCGTAGTTAATTTAATCATAATAAATTACATTTTTTTAATAAATTGTTTCAACTTTCCTGTGATAAGGAGAATTTGATTTATTTCCCAACAATGAGTGTTGACCATTGTTTTCTTTTCAAATTATTGAATACGTTCAAACTAATTATGTCTCAGGGAGTGAACTTCATATTTGTTCTCTTTGCGTATTTTTTCCATTTTCAATTATCATTCCTTTGAAAATGAAATTTAAAATATACCAAGGTTTAAATCAGATAAAAGAAAAACAGTTAATTATTTTTCACAGGAGATCATTCGACGTTATGTATTTTCCTAAAACTGATTAATATAAATCCTATATATTACATGTATTGCATGAATTGTATTTCGATAATTGAAAAAAAAATGCACAGAAGAGCATAGAATATCTTATTATCATTCATACTTTAATGATGAATACAATAACATTACTTTAGGAGAAAGACAGAACAAAAGAAAATACCATGCAACATATGTGACTAATTGATAACAGGTTTTGAGATGTAAATAATTATCGCATTTCTAGGATATCAAAAAATAGCCTGTATCAATCAATATCAGCTTGCAAACAAGATAGAAAGTACAAGATACACCGATAGAATAGAACAGAAGAAGTGAAAGACAAAAAACAACAGCTGCTTTCACCTTGTCTATACAATTAGCCCTCAATTAATTCAAATACCTGGTGAAGTAAGTAAGTACCCCTGATACCCCATGCATTGATCCCCACCCCCACCCATCTATGTAAAACTTTCCAGCACACTCTCCCCCTCCTACAATCCTACACTACTTCCCATCCCTGAGGAAAATCGGCCTGTTTCTAATGATAACCCTGAGGAAAAACTTCTGGTTGCTATGGTTATATCAAATTTCTCACCTTATACCTTTTCCAAGTTTGAAGCTAAGCATATCTGACCTGTATCCAAATCTATGAGATCTTGACCACTACCTCAATTACATAACAGCCTTTCAGAAGCCCCATCTGTTTAACGTTATCCTAGTATTATTAATAATGAAAAGCACGAAAAGCTGCCAAAACTTTCTTCACATGCATTGTTGCTGCCGAAGTTATCTTGATGCCATCAATTTCACTTAGTCAGTAATGAGTTAGAAACTTTGGGGCAGGTATTGTTGGTAACCTTTGTTCTTGTAACTATCGACCTACACCCCCACCCCTTTGTATCCCCCCACCTCTGAGGAGTTCCCCATAGATATAACAGAATTATCAGTTATAAATTCCAGTTTCTTTGATTTTGTGGATTTCAACATAAAATTCAAATACATTGGCACCTTGTTGTATATTTGCTGTCGACGTTGTTCGTGGAGTTTGCGTTGTTCGTGGAGTTTGCGTTGGTGGTTGTTGATGATTGTGGTGCTAATGATGTTGTTGTTGATGTGGATTATGACGACTGAAGTGTTGTTTTAGCAATTTATAAACAATTTTGTACTATTTTTATAATTTTCAGTACGCTTTAGAATACATTTATTGTTGTCTTGTTTATTCAAAGGTCAAATTTAAAGAATTCTGATTAGTCGTAAATACTATGTACACACAAATAAAAACATAAAGTCCAAATGTCCACAAACTGAAATAGATAAGAACATCATGCAATACTTTAGGGGCTATTACCCGCAGGATTATAAATAACAATATAAAGGGGTATTATTTACTTCAAAGTAGATAGTTAAGAAGTTGAACTAAGTATAAAATCACACGTCCCTTAAAGCCTTGTACTTTGGAATGATATAAGAATAGTTTATTCAATTAACAATTTAATAGAGAACAAATCTTGTGCAAGCAAGATTCTTAATCTGGTTGTGTTACTAAATTTACTTTTTTCTGTAGCTAAATTAACCTAGGACTCTAAATGACAGTTGATATTAAAGGAAAAAATAAAAGATCTATTTTATGATGTGTAAACTGTAGCATGCCTAGATGTACAGGAAACAAAAAAGGTTTATACAAACAAAAGTAGTATGTTACTGAGAGTATTACATGTATGAACAAAATGACTAAGCAAAAATAGGTTTCAAGATCTGAAGACTGATTGTTACTGTTAAGTACTAACGACACTATCATTTTCATTGTGTTTTTCATCGAAGCTAAAGGAAAGCGTTCCTGGCACATGTCCAAAGTAACATTTTTTTCTCTTGACTACAAACCGTTAAACACCCTGTGCCTCCTACAACATATATCAGCACAAGTCAAATGATGCAAACCGACCCTTGCTAATTTTATGATCATGTGACAAAACCTTGCTACGGCTCGCTGGCCGACTAACAACGATTGTAACAAACGAGCAAGCTGAATAATATGCATCTATTTTCATACCTGCTTTAGCATGGACTGTCTTATTTTTTTAGATTTTTTTTCTACAACTTGCAAATAAAAAATACTCTTTTTCTCTACTTGCTATAAAGCTACTGTAAACCGCATTTTTATATATATATTTATGTTTTGTTACCATGGAAACTTCATGTACATAGTAAAGAAAACATTTTGGACATGCCAAAAAAATTCTAGAAACAAGAAAAACATTTATCAAGACTGGCATACCATACTCTGTCACTCGGCAAGTTAGTGGCGTAGTTTGGTGGATGTATAAGTAAACTTGTGAGTAATGGTACCTATTAATTGCTAACAACATTTCTACCTAAGAACCAGATAGTGAAACCTTTCCCTTCTGCTTCAAGTGACTAGTAGACAACTCAGTGTAAATATTTTTCCAAACAAAATACATAATTAATTTCATATCTAAGATTTCTTGACATCTCTCTATAAACCATAGGATCAAGTCAAATGTGTTTATAATCAAATGTGTAGAAAGGGAAACCCCAATAAGCTAATGTAGTTTTAATTCAATTTTCCAATGTTTTAAAAGGTGAGGCTTTTATCTAATTTAAGGTGAAAGATTTCTAGTAAATGCCATTGTTAACTTCAACAAATACACCATCCTTTAATAATTAGCTTGAGAGGAACAGATCATATTCAAGATAACAAAACACAAATATTTTCTCCTGAGTATTTTGTTATGAATCGACTGCCTTAGTATGTACTAATGAGTAAGGTTTAAGTTATTGGCACAGAAAACTATGACATTATTTTAATAAAACAAGGACCAACTATTTTTCCAGCAACTTCACATTCGTTGCATCAATTACAATTTAAATTTAGATGATTGAAAGCGATCAATGAATGCATGTACATTTTTTTTCAGGGAATATTTATGCAAGATTAATCAACGCTCTTCATTTGATCCAAAATGATATGCAAATTAATGACTGTGCATAATAAATTGTCAAAATGTGAGTCACATTTATCTTTGAAATTACTCCCCTTGATTGAAATTACTCCTCTGATGGAATTATCTCCCTTGAACTAACAGAAAATGTTCCTTGCCTTTAATAAACACGTTTTTAATTGACTTCCACAAGATTTGATATTTAAAGATGAATATTGTTCTGAAAAAAAATAGCGACTCTAATGGTACAAACTAAAGGAACATCCATTTCTATGATTGTTAATACTTTAAGCAAACTTATTTACAACTGACAAAAGGTTATCTATATAAACATCTCAAGGTATTTATGAGATATATCTAGCAAATTAATATGTTTCAACTATAGTTGGCCTTTGATGTCTATGTTAAATATTATATGAATTTGAATAATAAAATATTTTTGAAGATATTTTAACGATTATTTTTCTTTACTGTTCTCAGAATGTTTGATATTGACAAGAACATAAATAAAATTGTGTGATTGAAGATTTATAATTATAAGAATGTATAAACTGTGTGTGTTGTACATATACAATAATTAATCATTCTTCCCTTTTTATTTTAAACAACATTATACTATTATCTTGGATTCCTGAATATTTCAATGTATTAAATTTACAATAAATATACGTATTAAAAAGCTGCTGACATGTTCTTAACATTAATGCAATTTTTATTAAATGCTTTTAATAAATTCCACAATATTATTTGAATATTTGTTGTTGTTAAATAAATAAAATTCAGAATACAGCAACAATGTTTATGCGCTTAAATGTAAAGAAATATTTATATATATATTTGTTTATGCAATCTTTTCTACAATTAATTTCACTGTTGTACACACAATCCTAAATGTGTTTATTTATTAAACCTCGAACAGACACAACCTTATAACTGCAGGTCATTACATTTTATTATTAAATGTTTCAATATTTTAGTTACAGTATGCATTTTATCATCTATTAAAAAAATGCGATATTAATATGTGTATACATTTACTTTTTAAAAATATATAATAATCTATTTTTATCAGTTTAATTCCAATAAAGTATTTTAATAATTATAAAAAATATTGCAAACGTAAAATAAACTGGAAAAGCATTTACCTGCTAGTCACTCAATGTTGTAATGTCCACACTAGTTGTTCATAATCTAGTATATGTTTGTTTTTTTAATCAGAAACTGTGAATTTTCCAAGCACGATTATGAACGTTTAGGCGTTAAGTATTGTACACATGACGGATTGTAGATATAGCGTTGTTTCACACACGAGTGTACAGTGGGGATGCTAGACAACTACTGGCTCTATCTCCTAGTACACTTCACTGCTTTACACCCAGCACAAGTATTGACAGGATCATATTGTTTACTGACATGACAGTCGCATGTAGTATTTGACCTCTCCAAAAAAGTTCAATTAACATAAAAATGTGCTGTTGTCTGATGGATATACCGTGCCTGGATCAATCACAAATGACAAGTTAGAATTGTTTTAATGACCAATGTCCACAAGTCCAGTGAGTTTTAAGTTTGGCCACGCACTCCTAGTCCTACCTCAGTTCTCGATTTGAAACCGTTTTGACGTTTGGGTTTATAATTTACGAAACAGTTGTACATGGTGATGATGTTTAAACCAGATACCATACGGATTACTCACAGCTCATTTATAACTAATTAGTTAATTAAATTCAATATTTGACCAAAACAGCATGATCAATTAGATATTGAATCATCAAATTCGATTTCTCAGCTTTTTTTCCATCGTAACGTCATACTATACTTCAAATTGAATCAAGATGAAATATAGAGATGAGAGACTCTGAAAACTTTCTTAAAATTACTTGTAAACTAAATTTTAAATACCTCACACATAGCTGATGAACATGATTTGAAAACGATTTGTATGAAACTATCTAAAATTCTGTTAAACATGTACTTCACCTTCGATGTTCTTCTGTCAAAGTTGACGTAAAGAGGTTAAACGTTAATAATCGAGCACGTTTTTTCTCTCTCTCTCAAAAGTACAGCACATTTTAAACATACAGCGAGAGAGAAACTCGTTTCATATGAAATACACGAGCATAAAATATGTTTAATGAACACTTTACAAACAATTACATTAAATCAAAGTTATAAAACATGAAACTTTACCTCTGTTAGTGAAGCGTACATTTTTTGTTAGTAACAACTCCTTGTGATAACTTTGTTACGCTGTAAGAAAAAAGTTGTTCCTCTGCTAAAATACAGTCCCAAGTCTTTACTTTAACACTGATTGTCTCTGAGTATATGAACAGTAACAAATGTGCCCCATAAAACCTCGGCAGCTATTTTTCAATGTTTTCTGCGGCAGTCCTCTACAATGCTATAGATAAGGCTCTTGTAACAACACAGTGCATTTAGTCCAGATGTTTTAATCCCCAGATGGCTTGCATACATTAAATATAATTAAATCTGCCAAGGCCACGCCCCCAGCCTTTTCGCACCTCCGTATAGCGACTGACCACTCGATTTCTGCTACTGCTACCACACTATTTTCACTTTGCAAAGTTCCATGACGATTGCATTAACACATTGTACTCTTATTTGAAAAGCTAATTAAGCGTGCGTTAGTTGATTTTTGTTCTTGTTCTATCCTCATGCACTGCTGCTTGTTTCAGAACTGAGATGCTGATCTATTCATAAGGTTTTAAGTACAGAACGAATCCAGAAGTGGACTTAGGCACAAAGTATTGAATATTTTTTAATCCAATCCACCCTTTGCCTTCCAACTGACCGACAGCGCAGAGGAAAATTATTTCCAATAATTTAGCTTTCCACAAAATATTGGAAAATGGGCTGACGTCCAAGATGCTGTATAAAAGCTGTTTTGCAGTTGAAATGAAACTGTTTCGATGCTTATAAAGGTCAGTACTTTGAGGAAGGTCGAACAACTTTTATTCCAGATACTTTTTTATCGGAGAGCAGAGCGGGATTTCTTTGAGTACATCAGGGGAGCAATTAGCATGTGACACACTCATTTCTTTGGTTCTTAACAAGTTTATGAGAAATGCTTTCAATGGATACGCCAGTAATTGAATTTTAATTGCACGAGATTTACACGCAAACATGTTTGCCCCGGGTGCAAACAAGGTGCATGTACAACATATAGAGTCTACACTATTTTTCTATACTAAGATAAATAAGGCTTCAATCTATCAATATAGGTATGTATGTAATAAGCACACGCTCAATTAAAACAAAGACTCTATTTGTGAAACATGTTCTAATATATAGTATTTCCCGGTCTCTAACGTCAGTCTACTACACAGTCTAAACTGAAAGTAGGAATGTTACCCACAATTCAACAGTCATGGCGGCATAGTGCATACATGTTTAGTACGTTTAATGTATGCGTCAGCGAATGGTGAGTATATGAATGTGTTAACTGAGTATTTGAGGTATTTAAACATAGCTATCAACTGTTGATAATGTTGTAAATGTACTTGAACTCTCGTGAAATGTACGGTAGTTATGATATTGGCTGAAAAAGACCCAGAGAGAAAGCAAAGTGAAACTAGGCCATGTCGATACACAGCAATATTTACGTTCGCATTGGAGACTTTAACTCAGTGCATTGTAATTAACGTTTGCGGTTAGAGCCACCTATTGTTTAAAATGCATTCTATGTATTGTCCAGTCGATATTTCAGATCAGATGCTTCCAGTCAGGGTTTCTTTGTAAGTTTCATTGTAAACAGATGTGATGTAGCCGGCCCAGCTTTGATCGTACCGGCTATGTCAATTTTTAATTAGCTCGTAATTACAAATGCCGACCGGTACTGCCTTTTATTTCAAAGGGAACGGTGTTATTGATATTGATTATGTGTAAATAAACTTGTGTGAACAATTAAATGATTGGTTTCTTGAAGAATAGATTTTAATATAGGAATTAAATAGTAGACACGTGTGACTGATTTTAAATAATTAACCTACCTAATTTCAGTTATATATTTATGAATAATGTATGGTTAACAATAATATTTTATAATTTGATACAACCATAGTCAATAAAGTTATCTGTCAGTTTCTACACTTAGGTTTTGCAGCTCTAGATTCTTTGTTAACACATGTTTAAAATGTAACAGATTAGTAGGCTGTTTTGATTTAAGAACCACACCAGGATATTTGTTTGAAAGTTTAGGTTTGTTGACTCAGTGAGAGTGTGGTCAACTGTTTTAATCTGCTTACTGTCAATATTAGTGCCTGTTAGTCATTAGTGTCAAGGATGCCTCTCACAAGACAAGGATCTTAAACTGGATAGGTCTAATCCCCGACACTAAAGTGTGCTACCCGCATGTGCCTTCGCCTTACTAAGTCCATGCTTCACACAATTATCAACTATCGCACCTATTTATTTGATCAATTTAACATTGTCAACTATTTAAAACTCATCCTTGAAGCTAATAGGGAAGTTTTCACTCTTTTGTTCATGGAAAAGTTGGAAGTAAACAGGATCCCTTTTTTGTATATATTTTTTAAAATCATAAAATAATATCCTGAACACTCCTGAATATCTTAGTACATGTATCAAGTGAGTAAGTACTTGAATTTAAAAAATGGCAGAAAATGAACCTTAGCTGTAATTAAAAATATCTTGAATTGTGGACTTTTTAAGATACATGAATGATAAGATTTGGTACATAATTATTGATGATCTGTGTATTCAACTGTAATGCTTCAAATGCCTCTGGGGAGAAATGCCTCTGTCTTACAAGATCAAACAACCACTATATCTGTAGATTTCTTTTCAGATTTGAATCATTGCTGATAATTTAAACAGTTTAAATTTTGACATTGGTTTTCCCTTTTGTATACAAAGTTGTTTCTTTTTTGTATCGATGACAGATGGTTGAACCTGTGAAAGATGACAAGATAGGGCTGTCATCTTGACCCCTGGAGACTGTAATTACATAATATTTATTCAAATGAATTTGTAGACCATATTTTCAAATGTCTGACATAGAGAGTTGAGTGTAATCTGACACACAGTGATTAGTGATAAAGCACTCACATGTTCAATGCAGGAATAGTTATACAGTCCACCCTGCTGTGAATTAGATGGAGATTGGAACAGCATTATGTACTGTCAGATTCCAGGCGTTATAGCGATTACGCAATAGTTTAGACATGTTATTGACAATTCATCAAAAACAGATCTTATCATGCAGAAATCAGATGCTAGCGGATTCTGCAGTTTAATGGGTTATTATGCAAGATTCCTAATTGCTTTGATTAACTGACCAATACCACAGAAAGGTTGCCATGGTGATTTCATTTGCCAGCTGTTTTCAGTTTTCCTATTTACTCACTGATTTTGAAAAAAAGAGAGAGAAGAGTAGGGTAGAACAAAGTGGGCTTTGGGTGGGTGGGGGGAGGTGCAATGTGTTATAGTTTCGGCTTATGCTTATCTGTTAATGTTTGCAGAGCCATTCATTAAACAATCAGGTGTTAAGTTAAGACTTATTTGTCCTGAGACTTCGAAACTTGAGGTAGAGAATTTAGAATGTGCCTTGGAGTTTGCCTTATTCAATCTACCACAGAGTTAAACGCAGTTCAGTTGTACCTAACAGTATATCCTACCTATTTGGCACATGGACATAATGAATTGAATTGGTATAAAATGAAAATATCCAGGAACTTTTTGACTATTTCTGTGAAGTTATAACAAGTGATTTTTTGCTGGAAATTTGTGGGTTAATAATTGCTTGTCAGATCATATTTTATGCCTCATAAATGAAACCAGAGCCTGTTCATTACTGTATATGTAAATAGTTTAAATTACATATGTATATTGTTTTAATTGTTTTAAATAGCACTGATGGAAACATTCAAATAGTCCCATTTATGTTATTGTTTTCTCGATACCAAAAACATCTGCCATATAATTATAATATGCTTGTATGATGAAATAAATCAAGTAAAGCAAAACAGTTGAAATCAAACCAGAATCATGTGGCTATGTAACCTAATATGTATAAAACGTATACCTTATGTTTGATGATACTTCTTTTCTCTTCTCAATTGTGTCCTCTTTTTTTATGTCAATAATAGCGAATAATTAACCCTAGTCTATACATAGTGACAGCATATGTTTGTTCAATGCAGTAACACGGCTTTTGTTATTGAGGATTTCTTTTCAAGCCGAGATTATTTTTGCTATATTTTTTCACCAGAGTTTGTATTGTGGAAGCAGCTGTTTTTGTCTAAAAGTCATTAATTATTCACACAGCTGACTGTTAACTAATCTATACAGCAACGATATAAAGATTTAATTAACAAGATTCAATATTTTAAGATACATGGTAACACAGCTTTTATTGTTGTTTTAGAGTACCATGTTTCAGGGGACAGTGGTAGATAGCTGAAGGATGACCGATTGTCAGGCAAGGCCCTTATTGTTTGAAACGTTCAGCATTTCACCTAGTTAAAAAAAACACTGGTCTTGTGGTCTACACAGAGATTTCAATTTGAGATAATCAAATGTAGTATGTAATTAAATGCATGTTAAAGAGAAATAAAACTGATACTAATTGAAAATGAAATATTAATATATACCTGTGCCACAAAAACATTTTGTTCACTTGAGATATACTATATCGTGCATCATGTCTTACATGGTTATTGTTATTATAAATTAATAGATTTTGCACCTAAAATAACTTTTTCTCTATATCATAACATATCTATTATTATTTATATCATTTATATTTAACATTTATGTAGATTTACATCTACTAATTAAATACATTTTGTTCATTATCATGCATATTTCATTTTATGTTGCTATTCCATGGACAAATTTACAATGACTTCATGCAGTTTTAACCTACCAATGACGTTTAGCTGATTTAAAGGGGCAATTCAAAAGTGATGTGTCAATGTGTACATCTGGCCTAATACATGTCTGAGCAGATTTTGCCTTACTTGAGCCCTTCAAAGTAATCAACGGTGGCACTAACACACCTTTAACACATTTAAATCCAGTCTGGGAAAGCTACTTTTAACAATTCAACATTTTTTGAGTCTTGGAAATGAAACACCGTTGCACAAAGTTGAATTAGGTGAATAAGGTGGGTGAAGATTATTCTGGACATCTATATCTTTGTACAAGAAGTATTGGACTGTTACTTATACTTTAGTGGATGGGCGTGTTGTCCTTAATATTGATCTTTTTATGCAAGAGAGTTTGTTAAATCAGAGTTCTTGTAAAATGTTTCTGTAACAGTTCACTAATCGAAGTCTGAATTCGGACAACAAGGCGATTCAAATTGAAAAAAGGGTTGCATACATGACTGTTTTAACTTAACAAGCTTGTAGATGTGCAAAAGGTACACCCCGGTCTCATCACCTGATAGACGGTTGTACTTATTGAGTAGAGTTTTGTCAGTGTATGGTCCATGGGTCTTCTGGGCATCTGTACTCACCTTGTACAAACTATTCAGTATGAGATGCTTTGTATGAAAGTTCTATTAACCATCTGTAAACTTTAGCCCTGGAAATGGTACAGGACCCAAGTGAATGGCACAATTAAGCAACCATTGTTTCGAAAGAACCATTTTAAAACACTTAGTTTTTTAACATTAGTCTTAATTTCAGCAAAAAGCTGACCTAATTTTGATAACAAAAGGCGCTAATGTATTTGACTTACCATGTTTTGCTATAGCTGTAAAATTTAAGTGATAATTTTCAGCTAAAATATATCATGTAAATATTACATTAAGGTTCCCTTACGTTTAAAACAAGGACACCTGGGTTTCAGTATTTTAATTGGCCGCCTGGAACCAAATTGACAGTTTGTGTGTTGCAGGTCTAATTCATTATCTTGAAATTATCACAAGATTATGTGGAATTCACAGTTTTAAGCAAATCCTGATGAATAAAATGATCAAGGTTAGAAAAAAACATTCTGTCAGAAGGAAACGTTGCTTGTGTACGGCTAAACAATTAGGTTAGTTAATTTAAAGCATGTTGGGTTTCAAAATAGTTGATATAGCTAATGAATTCAGTAAAGAACAAGGAAGAGCTCTTCTATAATAGGGCTGTTTTTTCTGGTGTTATTAATTTTGTAGAAGATAAACAAGTAGGGTCCAATTGCCATAGTTGTATAACAAGAAAGAAGCTTCATTGAAGAACCGGTGTTTAATATTCACTTCATAAGCAATCACTTAACAAATCAACAGTCTGCAATTTTTATTATCCTACAATACAAAAGAGCCTGCAGTGCTTTGATTTTGGCATCACAGTACTTTTGGTAGTTGTATCTTGGTTCGTGATTTGTATTTGAATTAGAGTAATCGTTGAAAAATAAATAAAGTTTAAAACTGATCCATTCATCACAAGTTAGCCACAAACTGTAGAACTGTTATTAAGCTGGAAACTGTAAACAAGTCATGCTTTCTATGTTCCAACTTTCTGTTTCAAAAGTGGTATCTGTGCTTGAGAAAAGGTGTTTATGCAAACTTTAATACAAACAATTTAAAACTGTTGGTGTATTAACTTAACTTCTTTTCTAAAATAGGTCTTATGACTTCTTCACAGATTTATATCAGTATACTCACTATCTACTAATCATGAATGTCCAAAGTTTCAAAATAGACTTCAGTGTTCTTCATCTTAACATTTTTCAGTGTTAACACAGGAAATGGACCTAATCTCGGAAATACTCTAAATTATAATAGTTGAAGAGGGGCCACCACTAAGCCCCTTAAAAGTTTTAGCATCATTAAAATTTGAAACAAAGCCTTATACATTCCTAGCTAAGGACCGGTACTAAAGAGATAAACAGGTCCATGCTAATTGCTACTTGAGAGGAGGGGGAGGGGGGTCGCTGAATATCACAAAATAGTGACCGTATTTGAATTTTGAAATGAAAAATTGTTAGAAGTACGCGGTCAAGTGGGCCCTGTGGTAATCAAACGATCAAGTCATGTCTGTGGTCTTTGAAATAAAACTTTGAAACTCAAACTAGCCAGCTGGTTAAGTGGTTGTAAATATGTAGGCATGTAGATATGACATGTTGTTTTTCTGTGTGTTTTTTTTATATATTTTAATCCACATGCTCTCTTGAAGAATGAAACCACATAAGTAAACTTGAGTTGGATGCAAACTGAAGCAAACTTGAGTTGGATGCAAACTGAAGCAAACTTGAGTTGGATGCAAACTGAAGCAAACTTGAGTTGGATG